>VFQP010000134.1_pt1 | contig 209840 bp, 164 predicted proteins | sample 3512351 | NCBI WGS metagenome assembly VFQP01 (sample SAMN10412372, study PRJNA504923) | tailings metagenome | isolation source: Relicate 1 Philex TSF1 revegetated site | place: Philippines: Tuba, Benguet | collected 2017-08-29 | reverse complement strand
ACTTATTTTCCCCCTTTGATTCAATTTGGGGTGACACAGTTTAGTTTACAATCTCAAATAGACTCTAAAAAAGATTTATTAGGATAAAGGCTTTCTCCTGTTAAATATTCAAAATCACTCTTTAAATGTTCATTATATCCCAAAAAAGCTTCTTCAATTTCTCTTATTTCATGTAAATTTGTAACAAGCTCTTTCACAATATATAATGTCAGGTAGTGCTCGCTCACCAAGTAGGCTTTAAAGTCATTGAGCAACTCATATTCTTGTTTATAAATCAGTGGAGTCTTACAAGGGATATGTATACCAATATTGCGAAAATCAAATTTTTTACTTTCTTTTTGGGCTTTTAAATATTCGATTTTTGCTGAATAATACAATAAAGTCATGGTTTTCCCTGTTCCTCTTTCTCCTGTCAAAAAAATATTCCGAGGAGAAACGATGAAGCGAGAGAAGTTATGATCTTCTATATAATAATCTAATATATCAACACTAGATAGATTATTTGCTGCGTCATATGCGAAAGGGTTACGCATTTTCCAAAGATCGTTGTTCTGAATTTATTTTTGCAATTATTTGGTCAATATCATAATCCCTGAACAGTTCTTGTAATGGTTTATGCGAATCGCCTGGGATTACTAAATCAGTTAAAGTACAATTATCAATTGTTAATTCTCCTTCTCCATGTTCAATATTTATTACCACTTTCGTTTCTTTAAAGACATCACATATAGTGCTATAATGTCTTGCAAATTTTCTTTCCTGATCAAGTTTATGAATACGCTCGTATGTAAACTCTAAAAGTTCTCTCAAGCTATTATTGTCTTTAAAATCAATATTATAAGTTAACTTTATGCTATTGCTTCCTCTATCAATATGCACATGCGTAATACTTGCATATTGATGATATATTTTACTTTCTTCATCATACAATCCGTTATTCAATTTATAAAGGGATGTTCTATGTGGACCCTCTGACAACTCATCAGCAAATCTCAGTAAAACAGCCATTTCTCTCACTTTTACATCATTACCATCTATCCCATCATTTACTGGCAATGGTTGCATAGTGTCTGCATCACGACCTTCTTTTCCACTGCTACTATGTGCAGAGGCTGCGCGCAGAACAAGTCTTCGTTCTTGTTTATATCTTGCTCTGTCTTCAGTTTGCATAGAATCGTAAATATGCTTAATTCTTGATCGAACATGATGTTCTTTACGACCTTTAATAATTCCACTATCATGGAACAGCACAATTAAACCTAAAAAATATAAGTCCATTCCTGTCAAATAACCATATTTATCACCGATCACTCTATGTATACTATTCATAACATCAGCTATATGACTGGGGTCATGCCTCGATAAATTAGGAGCAGCAGCAGCATTCTCAGGATAAATATCTTTAATAAGCTTGTTACGAACTTCCTTATACCTTACGTAATATTCGTCTCCTTTTATTTCATCAAATTGAGTATAAAGCTTCTCTTTGATTTTTTTTTCAAAGTCATTTTCAATCCAACTCATTTTATATATTCTGTAATTTTTGAAAAAACTGCTTTTGCTAAAAGTGGTGGTACAGCATTGCCTACCTGCTGTTGTTGAAATCCGATACTGCCTTTAAACTCGAACCAATCAGGGAAAGATTGTAACCGAGCGGCTTCCCTTACTGATAACCCTCTATCCTGTGTTGGATGAATTAACATATTTTTTCGATAATTACCAATAACAATAGAGGGTGTATCTTCACGCAAACGATGATAAATACCTGTATGACAACGAGTAAAGTCTTTGTAGTTATTCATTAGTTCGGCAGGAATGTTTTGCCAATTACCTCCCTGTGGGATATACTTATACCTTTTTACTACTAATTCTGAATTTCTGGTAACTTGATGATTAGCAGACTTTTCAAGATTACCTCTTAATTGATTAGCATAAGGCGAAGAGGGGTCTTTTCGATAGTTTTGCCAATTTTCACTTGCACCTACTTTCAAAATTGGTAAATCATCTAAGGCATCTTTAACTGTGTTAATGGTTAAATGTGTCGGTGTTGGAAACTCAAATTCGATTCCATCAATGCTTCCTACTATAAAAAAGCGTGTCCGTTTTTGAGGTACTCCAAAATCAACTGCATTTAATTTGGCACATGATACTTTATATCCAAGACTTTCTAAGTCGGCGACTACTTTTTCTAAAAAAAGACCACTCTCCGTTTCGGAAAAGCCTTTAACATTTTCAAAGACCACCCATTTTGGGGCAGGCTTTAAAAGTCTAACAATTCTTATAAACTGCTCAAAGAGCCAGTTATTATCATTTTTTAAGTTTCGAGTCTTTTGATTAGAGGTAGAGAATCCTTGGCAAGGAGGGCCGCCAAATAATACAATGTCTGATTTTGAAGAGATTTTAAGAGGAACCGTATTCAAAGCACGTATATCTTTATCGAATACGATTGTCTGGGATAAATTATGACGATAAGTAGTACAAGCGTGTATATCATTTTCAACTGCTAATTTCACGTCAACACCTGCTTCAAGCGCCCCTAACGACATACCTCCTGCCCCAGAAAACAAGTCAATACCTATAATTTTATTAGCCATCAAAGAAAATTTACAACATCATTTCAATGTGCTAATTTGGCAAAATCTACTAACAACAAGAATATATTGTTTAAATATTTTCCAAAATACTAAAAATCAAGCATTTACCACAAAATATCTTATAATCACCTCTCACAGTTTCCTGCTCCAACCCAACTCATACCTACCATAACCTCCCCTACACGCTACTGGGCAAAACATCTTACCTATCAAAACAAAACCCTGATATACAATCAGTTACAAAAACCAACTAAAAATAGCTATCGCCTCCTCAATCTCCCCTACTTCTTAGCCGCTTGATTAGAGGATTATTTGAAGTGGTTTTTGGAGAAAGAACGTATTTGAATCTAGCCCCAAAGAAGCATTTTATCAAACCTTAGCTAAGATTAAACAACCCACTTAGCTCACAACCATGAAAATTGTAAATTTGACTTTCAATTTTCATGGTTGGATAGGTTAGAACGCCAATTAACGCTTCGGCTCATCGGAGATTTTAGGAAAACCAACTCACCTTATCCTTCTAACCACTTCACAATCTTTTGATAGTTAGCTTGAGGAAGAGATTTTAGGAATCATTACCTCACCACTCATCACACTTCTACAAGGCGCCGTCACGAAATTACAAGGCACTACCTTAAAATCACTACTTTCCTTGGGATTAGCCGTCTTAACTTTGTATTGTTAATTTTGATCTTATCCTCTAACCTTTAACTACTGCATTAGCAGCTTATTCATGGATTTTATAGAAAACGCCGAACCTTTCGTAAAGGGGCTTTGGTACATTACTTTGCCCGCTACGCTCATTTTCTTGATTCAAACCATCATGACATTTGTAGGTAGCGACGCTTCCGATGGCTTGGATGCGGACTTTGACGGCGACTTGTCGCATACAAGCGGACCTTTTCAGCTTTTTACCTTCCGCAATCTCATCCATTTTCTATTGGGATTTGGGTGGACGGGGCTGGGCTTTTATGAACTTATTCCCAATAAACCTCTTTTGGTGGTGGTCTCTTGCGGAGTGGGCATAGGCTTAGTGATACTGTTCTTTTTTATCATCAAACAAATCCGACGTCTCAACCAAGACAATACGATGCGTCTTGATAATGCCATCGGCAAAACAGCACAAGTATATCTTACCATTCCTGCCCAACAAAAGAGTCATGGCAAAGTGCATATTAGCATCCAAAACACCCTTCGCGAACTGGATGCCGTTACATTGCAAGACTTTGCTATCCCTACGGGTGCGTCGGTAAAAATCATCGGAACTACTGCGGCTGGAACACTGCTGGTCGAAAAAATTTAAAATTATCTATAAACCCTAAAACTAAGTATTCCTTATGAGTCCTTTGATTACAATTGCCGTGATTGCGGTGGTGATTTTTGCCACTATCGCTGCGCTTTTGGCACGCTATAAGCGTTGCCCTTCTGACAAAATATTGGTCATCTATGGCCGCACTGGTACTGACAAAGACGGTTCGACTTCTTCGGCGCGCTGTATCCACGGGGGTGGAGCTTTTGTATGGCCTGTGATTCAAGATTATGCTTTTTTGGATTTAAAGCCTATTTCTATCGAAGCCAATTTGACCAATGCCCTCAGCCGCCAAAATATCCGTATCGACGTGCCTTGTCGGTTTACGGTGGCGATTTCGACCGAGGCCGACAGCATGAACAATGCCGCCGAGCGCCTCTTAGGTCTCTCGATGCAAGACATCCAAGAACTCGCCAAAGATATTTTGTTTGGTCAGCTACGTTTGGTGATTGCGACCATGACTATCGAAGAAATCAACTCTGACCGTGATAAGTTTTTGACCAATATCACCCAAAACGTAGAAGCCGAATTGAAAAAAATAGGCTTAAAACTAATCAACGTCAACGTCACTGACCTTCGCGACGAATCGGGCTACATCGAAGCTTTGGGAAAAGAGGCAGCGGCCAAAGCCATCAACGAAGCCAAAATCAGCGTAGCAGAGCAAGAAAAAATTGGGGAAATCGGAAAAGCCTCCGCCGACCGTGACCGTGATACGCGCATTGCCGAAACCCAACGTGAACGCGATATTCAAATCGCCCAAACAAAAAAAGACCGCGAAATCGTAATCGCTGCTACCTTGCGAGACGAGGCTATCGGGAAAGCAGAGGCCGAAAAAGATACGCGTATCAAAATTTCGGAAGCCAACTCATTGGCCGTTCAGGGTGAAAACGAAGCCAAAATCACCATCGCAAACTCCGAAGCACTCCGCCGCGAGCGCGAAGCCGAAGCCAACAAACGTGCCAATGCCGCCGAAAAAGTACAGCAAGCGAGGGCACTTGAAGAATCATATTTGGCCGAACAAAAAGCCGAAGCCGCCCGTGCCGAAAGAGAACGCTCGTCGCAATTGGCCAATACCATTGTACCAGCCGAAGTAGCCAAGCAACGCGCCATCATCGAAGCACAAGCCGAAGCCGAACGAATCCGCGAAAGAGCCAAAGGGGAAGCCGATGCTATCTATGCCAAAATGGAAGCCGAAGCGAAAGGTTTATACGAAATCCTGACCAAACAAGCCGAAGGTTACAAAGACGTAGTACAAGCGGCGGGTGGTGACCCTTCTAAAGCTTTCCAATTGTTGTTGATTGAGAAACTTCCTGAGCTTGTGAAGATTCAGGTAGAAGCCGTGAAAAATATCAAGATTGACAAAGTGACCGTTTGGGACAATGCCGGTGGAGGCGCAGATGGCTCTACCACGGCCAATTTTATCTCAGGGATGATGAAGTCGGTTCCTCCTCTCAACGACCTTTTCAACATGGCGGGCCTTAACTTACCTGAGTACCTCAAAGGCAATGACCCGAACCAGACCCTTTCGCTGCCCCCTGAAAAAAAATCATAACGTCTAAGGTCTAACGCGCCAAGACTGTTGGCGCGTTAGTTTTTCTTTTTCTTCACCAAGTATACTTTCCCTTTGCCTTCGTTTGTAATCACAAAATCAGTAGCATTCACAAAAGCCAGAGCCTCGGTTTGGCCTTTCGCCACTTTAATACATAAAAGTGGTTTTTGGAAATTAACTCCTTCACTTATATCAAACAGTAACACTTTACCATACGTAAGTAAGGCCAACGTTTTTCCATCAGGACTTATATCCGCCGCTGTCACCATCGCTTTGCTGTAAACGCTATCTCTGGGAGCTATTTCATAGTTTCCTGCTGTGTCAGAAACTGCATAAAGTTTTACAAAACGATTGGTTTTACTACGGTTTTTAGAAAACAAGTAAAGGCTACCTTGATGCCAAGTCACGGCTTCACAATCAAAATTACGATCATTGGGCACTGGTGGATAGGTCTTTTGGTCGGCATACTTCAATCGAATCGTTTCGGTCAATTGAGCGTCTTGCTGATTCACTTTATAAATCTGTAAATCTTGACGTCGATTTTGATTGTTTCCTATATCGGCGATATAAAAATTACCTCGGTCGTCTTTGGCCAAATCTTCCCAATCGGTGTTTTTGAGATGAGGCAATTTTAAAGTCGAAATCACTTCTCCTTTTTGAGTAACTTCATATAGTTCAGGTGGATTACCGCTATCATTATGAGTCCAGAAGGTGTTCGGTGTTTTTCCCAAAACCAATCCTGAAGTTTCTCGAATATGCTCAGGAAGCTGGCCGAGTTGAGATACTTTATACAAACTTTTTCCTCTTTTAAATCCTTCATTAGCTCTTTCATTATGACAATCGCACAAGGCAATTCGGAGCGTAAAAGCCCACCACAAAAGTTGTTGCATCATTTATTTTGATTGTTGTGTTTTTTACCGTTAGTTTTATTTCTAAATTTTCGTGCTATTTGTGAGTTTTCCCTAAATCAATGCAAAAGTCCTATTCTTTTTCTGTACGATTAGCCGCTTGGCTACTTTCTGCGATTCTTATCGTCTACATTCTGTACATGCTCCGCGAAACATTGGTTCCCTTGACTTTCTCGGTCTTGTTTGCGGTGTTGCTGTATCCTATTTGTGCATTTTTAGAGAGTTGGCGTTTTCCGAGGATTTTGGCAATTACGATTGCTCAGGTGCTTTTCTTTGCGGTATTGATGGGACTTATTTATGTCGCTTCTATCCAAATTATCAGTTTTGGCGAAGAACTTCCTCGGTTAGAGAAAAAAGCGAATTACTGGATAGACCAGGGACAAGATTTTTTGTCGGACAATTTTGGAATGAGCCGCCGCAAACAGCTCACCGAAGGTCGTAAATATCTGACCGAAGCTCTCAAAAATAGCGCCTCTATCCTCACAGGTGCCGTCGCTACTACGACTGGTACCTTGGCGTCTGCGGCGTTGGTGCCTTTGTTTGTATTTTTCTTTTTACTTTATCGAGATTTCTTTCGACAGTTTTTTTACAAAGTCTTCGATAGTCGTCACAAAAGGCGGGTCGACCAAGCCATCAAACGGATTTACGCCGTTGTACAAGGATATTTGGTAGGATTAGTATCGGTGATTTTGATTGTGGGTGTACTCAACTCAGCAGGGTTGTTGCTACTTGGGGTTCCTCATGCCATATTTTTTGGTTTTTTTGCCTCCTGTTTACTCTTGATTCCCTACATAGGATTGTTGATTGGTTCTTTGCTTCCTGCGCTGATGGCACTCGTAGCGCTTGACTCTCCGATGTATTCGCTGGGCGTATTGGCTGTGTTTGGGGTTATTCAGGTTTTGGAAGGCAATTTCATTACCCCTTATATCGTAGGATCTAAAGTGAGTGTTAACCCCCTTGCTTCTATGATTGTTTTGATTTTGGGGGGTCAACTATGGGGAGTATCTGGATTGATTTTAGCCCTTCCTGCCACGGCTATTGTAAAAGTAATTTTTGATTCTATCGAGCCACTCAAACCTTTTGGGTATTTGCTTGGAGAAGCGGAAGATGGCAAACCTATCAAAATCAAAATTCCAAATCTGACAGAAGAATAAAAACTATTGAGTAGCTACACTGTAAGAAAATGGCAAGCTATCCGAAAACTTCCCGAAGATAACGGGGGTTTGATAGTCTTTTTCCATTTTTTGCGTCATTTTTGCGCCCGTTATGTTCATCACATTGGCTCTCACAAAACTATACAATTCTTTGATGGTCACAACCCCGTTTTTGTCGCTGTCGGCCTCACCTCGCGCACCCTTGTCCAAATAATAAGTAAAATACCCATGACCAATCCGTTGGTTTTCGCGCGAGCTTTGATTGGCTTTAGAGGCCATAAAAGCTACTATGTTTTTGTCGGTTGGTGAGGTATTGGCAGGACTACCATGCGTATCGCTGTGGACTTTCATACTCCCTGTATTACAAGCATCTGCTATAAAAAACCTGTCCTTAGCACGACATTCCCGAAACGCTCTTGCAATAGCATTGTATTCCAGAAGACTCGAAGCATCTGAATCCATATCGTGCGGACATAAAACTTGATAAGTACCATGACCTGTAAAATAAAAAATAACACGGTCGTTGGGGGTAGACTTGCTAAACAAGCTTCGCATCTGAGCTATTATATTGGCTTTAGTAGCTTGGCTATCTAGCAGTTTGGCGATATTTTCGGGGGGGACGCTTCCTCCTTGTGGGCTCCTCAAAAAATCATAGAATAGATTGGCGTCGTCGTCGCAATATTCCAAATCATAAGTATTGGGATCGGTGGGTAATACTACCGATGGTCTTGAGTTAAAATATTGGTAATCAGATACCCCTACAATTACTGCGTAGGTTTGACCCTCCCCTTTATAAGTTGTATCGCTAGCGATAGCCGATTTGAGCCCTTTATAGCCTAAGTAAATTCCGCTGGCTACTATTACAAAAATGAAAATGCTTTTCAAGGTGTTCATGGATTTTGGATTTAACGTTTTCTCAATAAAGAATTAATAGTATTCCAGCCATCCAAGGCCGCAAACGGTTGTTTTTGAGCGGAGGTTTTGGGTTTATTATAAGAACTATAAGAAGGAGAAGAAGTAGGTCGGACTCGGGCTAAGGCAGTTCGGGCGTCTGAGATGCCTTGTTTGGCTGCTAATTCATAATAATAAGCCGCTTGGCTAGGGCTTGCCGTAACGCCATATCCATGTTCATAGATATAGCCTAAATTATAGTGTCCCCATTTTTCATTTTTACTAGAAGCCGTTTCAAAGTACTTTTTAGCAAGTTTAAAATCTTTGTGATTACCTTCAAGGTATATCAGACCAAGGAAATTATTGGCAATAACGACCCCATTGTTGGCAGCTAACTCAAAATACTTCTTAGCTTTTTCAGAATCTGGCATTTTGTTGCCAAGTCCTTTAAAAAAAATACACCCAATTCTATAATTAGCATCTGGATAGGAGTCATCTACCTTCTCATAAAAATCAATCGCTTTATCGATATTAGCGATAGCCCCGCCTCTTCCTTCTTCATAGTATAGCCCTAAGGCATAGTTGGTGGTATCGTCCATAAGCCATGTATTGGCGTACTTGTCCATCCGCAAAAACATTTCTTTATATACCCTGGCTGTGTCTTCGTATCGGATGGTTGAATAAAAAGTTGCTTTTACCCATTTCATGTCTTCTTTGCCAGTGGTGTACCAATTCCAATAATAGAACCCAATCAGAATGAAGCCTATCACTGCTGTTACAGCCCTATATCGTTTGAAATTATTTTTTTTAAAAGGGAGAGCAGGAGCCAACAGTTCCGCCCGGCACTTCTCTAGCTTTCTCTTGGCTTCGGTATGTTGGGCATCTATTTTCAGGACTTCTTCGTAGTATTTGACGGCTTCTTTCAAGGATTGCTCTTTCAAAAAACCAACCATACTCAAGGAGGCTTCAAAATGAGTATTCCCTTTTTCCAACATTTCTTTTATACTCAAATCGTGCTCTACACGCTTTGTTTGCTCGTCCTCTACTTTCTCTATTTTTGTCTCTTCATCTAGCAACTTGAGCAGTTCTTCTGCCTTTTGAGGCCGTTTTGCGTTGTCAACGGTCAAACATTTTTTGATAAGCGTACGATAAGGTTCGGGTACAGTGTTGATTTTAGCGGGAATCTGCCCACTTACAATCAATTTACTGATTTCGATATTCCAGCTTTCTTGACTTATGGTACGAGAAGCATCAAAGGGCAATTCGCCGACTAACAAATGATAGGCACATACCCCCACTGCCCACAAATCTACGTTGGGACGAATGTCGCGGGCTTGTATTTGCTCAGGTGCCGCATAGGCAATCGAAAGCCCAATGGCAGAGTTTTCGATGGAATGAGTATCGGTACCAGAAAGTTTACTCAACCCAAAGTCGGTTAGTTTAGGAATCCATCCTTTAGCTTGGCGCTCCATCAGAATATTTTGGGGTTTTAGATCCCGATGGATAATATGGTGCCGATGAAGATGCGCCACTCCTTCCAAAATTCCCTTAATAATCTGGTGTTTTTGGGGAAGCGTCAAATTATATTTTTTCAAAACATCGTTGAGATTGCCATCTTCATAATATTTCAAGATAGCAAAATCATAACGAAGAGGCATGAACTGAAATCGATAACAGTTGCCATAACGAACAATGTTTTCGTGCGAATCAAGCTCATCTACAAGTTGTTTTTCGTGTTGTAAATTAAATTTCTCGTGTTTTACCTCAGCTACTTTAATAGCCACATGACGCTTCTGAACCGTATCATACGCTTTATAAACCGAGGCAAATCCACCTGTTCCCAATAAGGCACGTTTGTCTTGGGTGTCAAATTCGTAGCGTTTTAAAAATGTATCGTAAGTCATCATGATTTTGTAGGTTTTATTTGACTCTTTATCGTTTCTACTCCCCTTAGGTCACTCTATTTTTTGATTTTTTTCTTTATTTTAGGCGGCAGAGGGTTTTCAATCGCTGTAGGGGAAGACGTAACCTTAACCTTGTGTGGAGAATTGTTTTTAGACCACAGTAACCAAGCCACAGTCCCCAAAAGCACCAAAGCTGTTATTCCCAAGGCCATTATCCATTGTTTGACAAGAGGCTGAGGAGAAGGACGTGGTGGTGGTACTGAAGACAAAAGCTGCACCGCCAAATGCTCAACCGAACGGATAGGGATAAGATAGGCCGTAAAATTGTCGCGACTATGAAGCTGGCATTTTGCCCTAATATGGGCGATTTTTTGGGAGTCGGATTGAGAACTGCCAACAATATCCAAGAGTTCTGCTTCTGAGAAGGATTCCAAAACTCCGTCTGTACACAACAAAAAATAATCTCCCGCATCAATCTCTTCGATTTGATGTATATCGGGCAACACACTGCTTTGGCTTCCTTGTAAGGCGCGTGTGATGATATTGCGTTTGGGGTGGTTCTGGGCTTCCCCAGAAGTGATGATACCCGATCTGACAAGCTCGTTGACATAACTATGATCTTGGGTCTGCCACAATATCACCCCGTTTCGGATATGATACACTCGGCTATCTCCGATGTGAGCTATGGTAGCTCCAAAATCGGTCAAAAACAATAACGCCAAAGTAGTAGCCATACCTTGGGTGGAGGGTTCTATTTGTTGGTGAGTTTGAAGCTGGGCTTCTGCATGAGCTACTGCTTCGTATATGATTTGGGGTAAAGGCGTTAGGGCCTTGTTATTTAAGATATATTTACTTATTGCCTGAGTGACAATAGCACTCGCGATTTCTCCTTGGTCGATGCCCCCAACTCCATCACACACCAAAAAGAGGGTGTCCGACTTCGAAACTTTATCCAATAAAGGGTAAAGATTATCTTCATTGTTGGCGCGTTGGCCTTGTTCATGCAACCCAAGTGGAGGAGCTAATAAAATCTTCATATCCAAAAAAATTAGAATAGAACGGTTTGTAGATAATCAGAATGAGCTACTTCCTCCGTTGCTTTACGGGCATTTTGAGCGGTACTTAAGGTTTTGAGGACTACTTTGGTTTTACCCAATTGAAGGGTAGCACCGTCAATAATCTCAAGGGTTGTACTTTTTTGGAGGGGGTGGGTATTTATAAAAGTAGGATTGGTACAGCTGGGGTGTTCAGAAAGCCAATACTTATAGCTTCCCTCTTTGGTTTTTACAACTTCTATCGTCAGATGTTGACGGCTCATATAACGGTCTTGGGTCTGAATCATGACCTCGCATGGCTTAGAAACCGACGCTCGCCCAATGGTCTGAAGCCCCAATGTTAAAGGCAATGTCTGTGCTTCGGTATATTCATCATGTACGATGATCCACCCTACTTCGGCAGGAAGGTGAATCAAGGTCTGCTCCTCAAAATCGGGAGCAGAGCCTGACGGGAGAACGATTGGAATTAATTCATGACAACGAACGCACTGAATGGAAGGGTTGTCGGATGATAACGCCTTTTCATTAAAACGCAGTCTCGCATTACACGAAGGGCAAGTGACTATCATGGATATAAATGCTTCGGAGTTGCTAGGCCAAATCTTCAGGATTCATAAAATCCTCAATACCGTCATAGTCGTTGTCATATTCATCTTCCGCTATTTCTTCGGTATTGTAGGCGTACTCTTCTGGGGCAGAAGAAGAAGGGGCATAACTAGAATCAGGGCTTGACATATCGGTAGGAAGTTCATCGGTTGGAGATTGAGATATATTCATCACCACAAACTGTCCTTCTGCATCAGGAACAATACCGTTGGGACTGAGGGGTGAATATTCGGCAATCCACAACGCTTGGTGAAGCTGTTTTACATCAGAAGATAAAGCAGCATATTCGTCGGCATGATAAGTATGATATAGATTTCCTCGCCATTCAAACAAGGCCCCTGCCCCAAAATCTTGACGCGCTAATTGGAAGGCTTCTCCAAAACTCAAGTGGTCGGGTGCATTGGCCACCGTAATATGGTCTGGAATGAGCGTGACAGGGGTACTTACAGGAGGAGAAGAGGAGGGCGTGGTAGTGGTGGTACTGTCTGAAGGCGTAGCTACCGACTCTTCTACTACAGCGGAGGTATCGGTAGATGTAAGAGGTGTATCATTTTGAGTTTCTTCCACAGTAGAAGATTCTTCGGCATAGGCGTCAATAGCGACGGCCCCCAAGCCAGTGGCGATGGCTCCGCCTATGACGGTGGCGGTAGGTTTGGTAGGTTTTGAAGAGGCCGTGTTGATGGCTAAGATGTGTGTTTGCTCTGACATGGTTGTAAGGTTTTTAAATTGTTTGGATAAATCACTTTCTGACACTTCTACCTCTTTATCGTATGCTCCTACCGAAGGTCACCCAATTTTTTTTATTTTTTTTCAAAACCATTTTGCCTTACACCGAGGACAGTTTTTGAGACGTTCGCAGTCATCCCAGGACAACCAATCATAATCCCTCAATGGCTGTTGACATTTGGGGCAAACCCATTTACGAAATATATTCTTCAACTTTTCGCGATAGAGATTGACCTCAAATTGATTTTCAAAGGCTACTACAATCAGCCTCCCCACATACGGTAAAGCTTGTACCAAATCAGCATTTTTCTGTTTTTGAGCAATCGTCTTTTTGATTTGTTCAATTTCTTGCCATACTGGCTTGAGTGCCTCAAACTCAGTCCTAAAATCATCGGCATCTTTATGAAATCGAAAGAGTCTGGCAACGTCGAAGTGGACTTTTCCGATGATGATTGCGGACTTGAGATTTATCATCGCTTTTCGGACGCGCAAATCATCTATAAACGTCCCATTGGTCGAATGATTATCTTCTAAGAGCCATTGCCCAGAGGGTTGTAATGTAGCTACAGCATGATACCCACTCACGCTAGGGTCATCAATTACAATATCATTGTCGGGCTTACGGCCAATCCGAAGCGTTTGAGTTTTCATAAACTATTGGAACGAATGGCAAATATTTTGCCCTGACATACTATCAGCGAAGGTATTGATTATCAGAAAGTAGGGCAATAGTTACCACTAACTATATTGCTATCATAAAGGTAAGATACTGTCTGTTTTTTGGATAAAATAAGGGCGTTTGTCTATCCACAGCTTATAGCGACGAGTGTCGTTGTCATATTCCAAACTAATTTGGGGACGTGGTTTAGGAAGAGGGTTCCAGTACAATTCTAAGGTATTCGTAAATCGATAATGAAAGCGGTGCGTGAGGTCGTTGATGATAACAGTATTTATTTTTGTTTCTTGTTTTTTGATGCGTTTATCATTTTTGGTTTCCCATACCAGCATCGTAATAGCAAACACCTCAGTTTGGTTACCAGTTCTTATTTCGGTTTTGTCAGAAGGTAAGTTGTTTTCTTTTACTATCAGCCAAGTACTCACAATCGCCAATCCAATAGAAGCAGCTACTGCCCAATAAGTCCAATCTATTTTTTTGGTTTGCTTCAACTCCTCTCTTTGAGACTGGTTTATTGATTGATGAAAGTCTTCCATAAGGCGTCGTAATTCAGCCTTTTCACCTTGCTTATTCAAGTAAGCTCTTATCGCTTTTTGGGCTTCTACTTCGCGGCGCAACTCTTGCTTTTCATTGATAAGTTTTTCAAAAGTTGCCTTTTCAGCAGGCATCATTTCCTCATCTAAATACCGATCAATCTGCTCTGTTCTATTTTCATCATTTATCATGGCATTTTAGCGATTAAATGTTCTCAAGATTTCTTTAGCCAACTCGCGAGCTTTGTCCATACATTTGTTTTTCTGGCTTTTGGCCGAATTATCATCTTTAAATCCCAACCGCCACGCAATCTGACTCATCGGTAATTTTTCGTAATAAAAAGCGTGTAATAATTCTTGACACTTCTGGCCAACTTGACTCATTACTACTTCCAAGGCTCGTTCGTAAGGTTCTTCTTCTAATATCACTACCGCTTCTTCCAACTCCCATGTCAGGTCAGCTACCTTGTTTTGTTGGCGTAGTTTATCTATCCATTTATGATGACATACTGCATACAAATAAGTAGAAAGTTTGCTCGTTAGGACATCCAGTTTACCAGCCCTTACTTGGGTGATTACTTCTATCATTCCTTCCTGATAGATATCTTTGGCATCTTCGTTAGTACCATTGTTTTTCAATACTAAATGGGCTATTTTTCCAAAATTTTCACGATAAAACACCCCCAAAGCTTTTTCATCTCCTGCTTTTAGAGCTTGAATTAGGTTTTTGTCGGAAAATTTTGATCCTGTATTCATTTTTGAATCGAAGAAATAATAAAATGTCACTTCCAATTTAAATAATTTTTTGGGTTCAGAATAAAACCCCTTTTAGTTTTATTCTAAATTGCACGCTTTAAAGCCTATTTTTTCGTAATAAAATACTAAAATCCTTTCCTAACTTTTTGATGAAATACTTACGTGCTTTATTGAGTTTGGCGGTAGTAGCTGGATTACTTTTTGTACTAAATCGCCCCCTAGGTCCTGCACCGGCTTTAGGTCCGTTTTTCAATCCCTTTTCGGGTTTTTGGCAAAATGCTGAAAGTCACAACAAAAGCGCACCTTCTCAACTCACCCTCACTGGGTTGAAAAATGAGGTTATTGTCAAATATGATGACAATGGGGTGCCGCATATTTTTGCCCAAAATGATGAAGATTTATACTTTGCCCAAGGATATGTATTGGCCCAAGATCGACTCTGGCAAATGGATTTTTACAGCCGAGTGGCAGCTGGCCGATTGAGCGAAGTAATGGGGCCTTTGGCCGTGGATTTTGACAAATATAATCGCCGACTACAACTCCCCGAAGGCGCCGAAAAAATTGCAGAAGCCCTCATGCACGACCCCACCTCCAAGATGATTGCTGAATCGTATGCGGCAGGGGTAAACGCCTACATCGACCAACTTACTTATAAAAATTATGCCATCGAATACAAGATACTAGGCTATAAGCCCGAGGCATGGTCTCCCCTGAAAACGGCCCTTGTAGAGATGGTAATGCGGAAGGATATGAATGCGCGCTCTGACGATTATATGATGTCAAATGCACTTTCGAAATACGGCAAAGCCACTATTGATGATGTATTTCCGGACTATCCCGTAGAAGAGTCGCCTGTGGTTCCGGTGGGGACTAAATGGGATTTTGTGCCAGTAGCCGTTCCCAAAGTCCCCGAAATGCTCCAAGCTTCGGTAAATACACGGCTTTCTATTGAGGCCGAAAACCCCGGCATAGGCTCCAACAACTGGGCGGTTCATGGTTCACGAACTGCTACGGGACTACCTCTTCTCGCCAACGACCCTCATTTGGGGCTGTCGCTGCCTTCTATTTGGTATCAGATGCAGTTAGTGTCTCCTAGTGTCAATGTATATGGTGTGTGTGTACCCGGATGGCCGGGTATTGGGATTGGTTTCAACAAAGATATTGCATGGGGAATGACCAACGTAGGTTCGGATGTCTTTGATTTTTACCAAATTAAATTCAAAGATGCTTCCCGCAAAGAATATCAATACGACGGAGGATGGCGCCCCGTTACCGCCAAAATCAATGAATTCAAAGTAAAAGGCTCGGCCAGTATTCTTCACGATACAGTACATTATACGCATCATGGGCCTATCATGTATGATGAAGGCCAAAAGCCCTTTTTTAATGATACACCCGTAGGTCATGCGCTTACGTGGGTAGGGCCAGTGGCTCAGGGCAATTCTTTAAAAGCTCTTTATCTCATCAATCGTGGCAAAAATTACGAAGATTATCGAGCGATTTTGCCATTTTTGGCTTCGCCTGCTTTTAACGTGGTTTTTGCAAGCAACCAAAACGACATAGCGATTACTTCGGCGGGACATTTGCCATTGAAATGGAAAGAGCAAGGCAAATTCATTTTGGATGGTTCTAATCCCCTGCACGATTGGCGGGCGTGGATTCCCGTAGAACAAACGCCTTATGTACGTAATCCACAGCGAGGCTTTGTCAGTTCGGCCAATCAGTTTCCTGCCGACCTCACGTATCCTTATTATTTGGGGTGGAAATTTGCACCTGCCGAGCGTGGTATTCGCATCAACGAAATGCTGGCTTCCATGCAAAAAGCCACCGTCGATAGTCTCCGCTTGATGCAAAACGATAACTTCAACGTTGAGGCACGGCGTATTTTGCCAGATTTGTTGAAGATATTGGCTACCGACCCTTCCCTGAAATCCAATAAGGGTTATGAGATACTGGCGAAATGGAACCTCAAAAATGACCCTGACCAAATAGGTGCTACGATTTTTGAGCGTTGGGTACGTGAATTGAGACTCGCCATCTGGGAAGATGATTTTCCTTCACAAGATCCCAAAAAGCCGATGTTGCTCCCCACACGGGACCGTACTTGGGCTATGCTCCAAAAACAACCTACCGCCAAATGGTTTGACGATAATCGTACGCCTAATAAAGTAGAAACTGCGAACGAAATTGTGATTACGTCTTTCAAAGCAACGCTTGATTCGTTGGCAGCAAAACACGGCCCTATCAATCCTGCGACTTGGAATTGGGGCATTGCTAAAAATACTACCATCAAGCATTTAGTGCCTTTGTTTTCGGCATTTTCTCGAACAGGCGTGTACAATGGCGGTGGTGGCAATATTGTCAATGCTACCAAAGAGGGGCATGGGCCGTCGTGGAGAATGGTGGTGGAACTTGATAAATCATGGCCTAAAGCATATGGACTTTATCCAGGAGGCCAATCTGGCAACCCCGGCAGTATTTTCTACGACAATATGATTGACAAGTGGGCTAAGGGAGAGCTGAATGAGCTGGTATTTTTGAAATCAAAAGATGAAAAACATCCCAAAATCGTTGCCGAAACTTTATTGAAGAAATAAATTACAGTGTCTTAATCCAACCTTGAACAATCCCATGTTATATATTCTCATTATCGTATTAAGCGCTATTGCTCAGTTTTTTGGGCCTTGGTGGTTGATGGCAATCGTTTGTTTTACGCTCTGCTTTTGGAAGTCTTCCAAACCAGTGAGTGCATTCGGAGTAGCTTTTCTCGCTATCACTACCTTATGGATAGGTTTTGCTACCTTTCAAAACATCTCCAATGAGGGCATCATTAGTCAAAAAATCGCTGATATTTTCAAACTTCCTAATGCCTTTTTGCTGATTACTGTCACAGGGCTGATTGGGGGAATTGTCGGAGGGTTTTCGGGCTTAGCAGGTTATTATTGCCGAAAAGCTTTGGCTTAATAGTGAGCCATTCTTAATAATGCCTAATAAAGTCAGAGACTTTATGCCGATTGCGTCCCGACAAGATGTCGGGACGAGCTGTATGCTTGCCCCAAACTATCATTTGGGGCAAAATGGCACTGCGTCTCTGACGCAAAACATACAAAATAAATAATTACGCCCTTTTTCTATCCAATAGCTCCCTGCCATACTAATAAAGTCAGAGACTTTATGCCGATTACGTCCCGACAAGATGTCGGGACGAGCTGTATGCTTGCCCCAAACTATCATTTGGGGCAAAATGGCACTGCGTCTCTGACGCAAAACATATAAACTAGTACGCTCTTTTTTATACACTAGCCTCCATCCAGCCTAAGGTATAATTAAATACTTCTAGTTGCTGAGGCTCATTGTGTATTTCATGATACATCCCTTCCCATTTTTTGTAGGTGACTTTACCTTTTAGTCGGTGTGCCAATGCCTCACTAGCAGGCTGAGAAGTAATCAAGTCATCTTCACCATGCATGATAAGTAAGGGCACGGGCACTTCACCTTCGTAAGTATTCAAAAAAGAAGCTGCTTCCAATAAGCCCAAACTCGCCGCCGCCGAAATGTTTCCATGTACAAGAGGGTCTTGTTTATAAGCTTCTACTACTTTAGGGTCTTTGGAAATGTGTTCTTGCTGAAGACCACTGTTTTGGGTAAAAGTAGGCACAATCGAGCGCATCAACTTACCAATAGTGACCAAAATCGGCTTAGGTTCAAAAGCCAATTGTATCCAAGGCCCCGTCACAATCACACCTTTGACGGCAGGCTTACGACGAAAGAGATAGTTGAGAACCAAATTTCCCCCCATCGAATGCCCATAAAGATAAATTCCCGTGTTTTTGTTTTGGGTATGAACATAGTTCAAAAATACCTCAATGTCGTCCAGATACGCCTCATACTTAGGCGTATGCCCACGTTTACCTTCACTTTTGCCATGTCCCCGATTATCAAGTGCATAGACCGAATAGCCGTTTTTATTAAAAAAATCAGCAAGGTGAGCATAGCGGCCACTGTGTTCACCAAATCCATGAACCACCACAATAGCGGCTTTTGGATTTTCTATTTTCCATGCCCTAGTAAAAAGCGGAAGTTTGTCTTTTGCGGTAAGGGTTTGATTAATTTCGGTCATAGGAGTTATGAATTATCAATCACCAAAGTACCTAAAAATCAATAAAAAACCTCCTTTGATTATTTTATTATTGTATCTACTACCTCGGGAATATTTGCATGGATGAGGGTTTCAAATTCGGCCTGAATTGACTGCGTTTTGTCGGCATTATACCAACGCTGAATTTGCTCCGCTACTTCGGCAGAAGAAACTCCTTGGGCTTTTAAATCAATCATCAACGCTTGTACTTCTTGAGGGCGAGGTCCCCACGTAAACAATTCTTCCAAAGTATCAGCTTTTAAACAAATCAACTTCGGAATAGAACGGCCTCCATTGGTCAAGTACGCATCCATGACATCCAAATTTTTGTCTCTCAACAAAACCTTCAATTCAATATTAGGCTGATATTCGGCCATTTTGACCAAAACTGGAATACTTTGAGCGGCATCTCCACACCATGACTCTGTCAGTACGAGCCATATGTATTTTTCTTGAATTTTATCAAGCGTTGTTTTTAGGGTATCTGTCAACTGTATCGTTTTTTCCAAACGCTTGCTACGTTGCAGATTCATTTTGGTATAGTTGAGATATGCTTCTGTATTGAGTTTAGGGGAGTCGGCAGTAGTTCGTCCTTCCGAAAAGAGAGTTTCAGACAGTGCCTTGTAGGTCTCGTATGTGTACGCTTCTTTGATGTGCTGTGGGGTAATCGTATGTTGGGTATTCATGCTAAAATAAAAGAATTGTGTTATCTAAAATACCAACAAGAATTACCAACAAGCCGTTCGTTTAGTTTATGAAAGAAAAGGGTAAGAAAACCATATCTTCTGTCTTTATAATAAGTTGATTCACATTAAAGAATTCTTTAGACAAATTAGAATGAAATCAAAATGGATGCTAACGGGAGCAGCAGCGATTGTGCTACTGAGTTCATTTTCGTTTTTAGGTATCTTTGAGCATAAAGTTGACTTCAATACCGAAGTGAAGCCCATTCTCAACAAACATTGTATGGCTTGTCATGGGGGAGTCAAAAAGGCAGGAGGCGTTAGTTTCTTGTTTGAGAAAGATATGTATCAGCCTGCCAAATCGGGCAAACCTCCCGTAGTAGCAGGAGATGCCGACGAAAGCGAAATGATGCGACGTATCTTACTTCCCGAAGGCCACGAAGACAAAATGCCTAAAGAAGCTCCCCCGCTTAGTGAAGAAGAAGTACAAACTCTCACCCAATGGATAGATCAAGGCGCTACTTGGGGAAATCATTGGGCTTACAATAAGGTCGAGCGCCCTGAGGTTCCTGCAATTGGTAGTTTTTGGGCGAGGTTAGGATTGGTAAAGGATGAAGAAACAAGCTGGGTAAAAAACGAAATTGACCATTTTGTGTTGGAAAAACTTCGTGAACAAAAACTCACACCTGCACCCGAAGCCGACCGCGCCACGCTGATTAGGCGCTTGAGTTTAGACCTTACGGGCTTGCCTCCTACCGATGCGCAAGTCAAACAATTTCTGGCAGATTCTTCCCCCAAAGCCTATGAAAATCTGGTTGATTCGCTTTTGGCTTCTCCTGCTTATGGCGAACGTTGGGCGGGTACGTGGCTCGACCTCGCCCGCTACGCTGATACCAAAGGCTACGAACGCGACCCCGGTCGTAATATCTGGCGATACCGAGATTGGCTCATCAAGGCGTTTAATGAAGATAAGCCGTATGATAAATTTGTGGTAGAACAACTAGCCGGTGACTTACTTCCCAACGCTACCGACGACAATTTAATCGCGACGGGTTTTCACCGCAACACCATGACCAACGACGAAGGAGGAACCCAAGACGAAGAGTTTAGGGTAGCGGCGGTCATCGACCGAGTCAATACGACTTGGGATGTGTTTCAGGGTACGACCTTTAGCTGTATTCAATGCCATAGTCATCCTTATGACCCTTTTACCCACGAAGAATACTATAAATATTTAGCTTTTTTCAACAATACCCGCGATGAAGATGTCACAAGCGAGACGCCTACTTTGCGGTTTTACAAAACCGAAGATTCGCTGCGTATTGTCAAAGTAGAAAATTGGATTAAAAATCACTCTGCTTCTTCGTCCAAGGCCATGAGCTTAGAGGACTTTAGGCTTTTTGTGAGAATCGTAGAACCCAAAGTCAATTCGCACGATTTTGACCAACATGTCAACGCTTCTCTACTGGATGCCAAGTACTTTGGAATGCAAGACAATGGTTCGGCACGCTGGCCTAATGTCACCTTGACCGATAAGAACCGTCTTTTGATAGCCATTGGAACCAATGCCGAAAACGCCGTTGTGGAGCTACATCAAGATAGCCTTCGTGGGAAAGTTCTGGCAAAATTGGAAGTACCCCAAACAGGCGGCGCAGGTCGTGATACAGTGATGATTTTGCCGGTAAGTCCCGACGCAGGCAAACATCACCTTTATTGGGCTCTCAAAAGCCCTAAAACTCCTAAAGATTGGGTACAAATCAAATGGGCAGCTTTTCAGCAAGCCTTACCGGGAAATAATCAACCTGATTTTGTAGAAATCGAAAAACTCTATGCCCAAATCTTAACGGGCAACGTAGAAGGAACTCCTATCATGTACGACGGTCACGGTGATTTGAGTCGCGCTACTCATGTATTTGTAAGAGGTAATTGGACTGTAAAAGGTACAAAAGTGATGCCTAGCGTTCCTCATATTTTCAAAGCCAAAACTTCTTTCAAAAACCGCCTTGATTTGGCGCATTGGATGACTTCCCGAGAGCATCCGCTCACGGCACGGGTGGCCGTCAATCGCCTATGGGAGCAATTGTTTGGTATAGGGATTGTCGAAACGGTCGAAGATTTTGGCTCGCAGGGCATCGCACCTACGCACCAAGCATTGCTTGATTGGCTATCAGTGGAGCTAATGGAAAATCATCAATGGAGCCTTAAAAAATTGCTTAAGCAAATGGTTTTATCGGCTACTTACCGACAAAACTCTGCCACTACACCCGAAAAATTAGCCAAAGACCCTTATAATAAATGGCTGTCGCGAGGAGCACGAGTGAGGCTTTCTGCCGAACAAGTTCGCGACCAAATGTTGGCGGTCAGTGGTCTGCTGTCTTCCAAGATGTATGGCCCAAGTGTAATGCCTCTGCAACCCGATAATATCTGGCTATCGCCTTATGATGGAGCTAAGTGGCGACTTAGCGGTGGCGAAGACCGCTATCGCCGCGCACTTTATATTTATTGGAAACGAACCGCCCCTTATCCTTCGATGGTCACCTTCGATGCGCCAAGTCGGGAATTTTGTCAGGTGAGACGTATCCGTACCAACACACCTTTACAAGCTTTGGTAACACTCAATGACCCAGCTTATTTAGAGGCGGCACATTGCCTTTCCGAAAATATAGCCTCCCAATTCAAAACTCCACAACAACAAATCAGCGAAGCTTATCGACGATTGACTTATCGTTCAATCTCTCCCAAAAAGCTACAAGTGTTGTTGAAACTATATCACAATTCACTGATTGAATATCGCAAAGACCCAACAGCTACTCAAAAACTACTGGCCCATGATGGCAACGCTACTCCCGAACTTGCTGCGCTTACCACTACTGCCAACGCCATGCTCAACCTAGATGAGGTGGTTACGAAAGAATAACAAACTTTGGCAACGTTTGGAACGTTGCCAAGGTTGAGCGAATTAACGCTGCCAACATTTAAAACGTTGGCAGCGTTAATTTTTTAGTTCAGAAATTTTAGTATAATTGGGTCATAAATGATTCCAAACCAGATGAAAATACAATTCTTCGGGGCAGCTCGCCGCGTGACCGGCACCAAGCACCTCATTACGACCGAAAAAGGCACCAAGATATTGCTAGATTGTGGGATGTTTCAGGGTATCAATACCCAAGACCTCAACCAAAATTTAGGCTTTTCAGCCAAAGATATTGATTTTGTGATTCTGTCTCATGCCCACATCGACCATTCGGGATTACTGCCACGATTGGTTCGAAAGGGCTTTAGAGGGCCTATTTACTGCACACCTCCCACTGCTGATTTGTGTGGTATTATGCTTTTGGACAGTGCTTTTATCCAACAAAAAGACCTAGAACGCATCAACGAACGTCGGCGCCGAAGAGGCGATGAAGAATTAGAATTACTTTACAATGAAGATGATGTTCGTCAAACCTTAGATTTGATGGTGCCAGTAGACTATCATCAAGATTTCTGGCTCAATCGCGATGAAGTCAAAGTGCGATTTACTGATACGGGTCATATCTTAGGAAGTGCGGCGATTCATCTCACTATCAAAGATCAAGGGATTGAAAAGCAGGTTACTTTTAGCGGGGATGTGGGTCGCCCCGACGACAAAATACTGCGCAGCCCAGAGCCTTTTCCGCAAGCGCAAGTCATCATTTGTGAATCTACCTACGGCGACCGCAAGCATGAGCCTGAGCCAGACGTGAAAACTCATTTGCTGCGTATTGTACGTGATACCTGCGTTATACGGGGAGGGAAGCTTATCATTCCTGCTTTTGCTATCGACCGTACTCAAGAGCTGATTTATGCCCTCGACCAGCTAGCCAATGAGGGTTCATTGCCACGTCTAAAGGTGTTTATTGATAGTCCGTTGGCGATTAAAGCTACTTCCATCATGCGTAAACATGACGAATATTTCAATCCTGACATTTTGGAATACATCGAAAAAGACGGGGATGCTTTCAACTTTCCTAATTTGTATTATGTATCGGATGTCAATCAGTCCAAAGCGATCAACGACCTCAAAGAGCCGTGTATCATTATCTCAGCTTCGGGTATGGCCGAGGCGGGTCGTATCAAACATCACATCAAAAACAATATTCTCGATACCAACAATACTATCTTGATGGTGGGCTACTGCTCTCCCGATAGTCTAGGAGGCGCTCTCAAACGCGGCGATGCCGAAGTCAAAATCTTTGGAGAAACCTATCCCGTAAGGGCACGCGTGGAAGTAATGGACTCCTTTTCAGGCCATGCCGACTATACCGAACTCATTCAGTTTTTGAAATGCCAAGACCCCACCCAAGTAAAGACGTTGTTTTTGGTACATGGGGACTACGAAAGCCAAATTGCCTTCAAAGAAAAACTCCAAGCGGAGGGATTCCGTAATATCGAAATCCCAGTTCAAAATGAGGGGTATTTTATGTAGAGAATAAAACACATCATTGTAGAACTCACCAAATACGGTTTGCTTTGAGAGCCTTGGCGAAGTGGTGGAATTGGTAGACACGCTACTTTGAGAAATTAGCGCGCTTTATCCTGTAAGAGTTCGAGTCTCTTCTTCGTCAAAGTAATCTCGAAGACCGGAAAGCCTAGCACTTAGATGTCCGATAGAACGAAGAAACTCAAAATTTATAGTCAAAAAGGTTTAAGTTTGACTTCTCCGAAGTCCTGAGTCTGAATACGAAAACCTCGTACTACAAAGATTAAGCTTCTCCGAAGCTATTCTTTCACAACAGTATTCTGCCTCGGAGAGGCGTAAGGTTTGTAGCTAACAGGCCCACCAACAAAAACAAACGACTTCGGAGAAGTCAAATATAAAATTGCTTGACGAAAGAATTAAAGAACAGTTTAAAAAGGATAGCTACCACAAATTAGAAGTTTTTTAGGAATCATCTAAATTCTCAATGACTCATATTTGCTTTGCCATTTATTACCTCTTCAGCACCTTCCTCCAAAAAAACGTGAGGACTTTGCTGAGAAAATTCAGATAGGGCATATGGTCGGGAAAAGTGAAGAGGCGTGGCTCTTCTAGCAAGTTGGGTGTAGCATAAAAGCGGAGGTAATTTTTAAAATATTTCAACTTACTAAAGCCTGCGTCTTGCTGGCTCAATATAAGTCGAGTATGCCGCCATTTGGGTCCTAATTGACTCCAAAACACTTCACTTTTTTCCCAATAAAGAACCACTTCTTCAGCGCGATAGCTGCTTTTATCGTGGGACCAATGATTTGAGAATACCGCTGGAACAGGATACCCCAGAAAATGCTCTACTAGCCATGTTCCCCCCAACAATATTCGTTTCATCTTGGCTTTTTCGGCAGTCTGCAATAATTGTTGCCAATCCATGTGATTTTGATGAGTTTTAAAAAACATCAACAAATCACAAAGACTTTTCAGTTGTAACCATGCCTCTCTGCCTCCATGATGTACAAGCATCATTAAAAATATATTTTCGTCGGAGGGAATATCAACTTCTGTCTGATGAATTTTTAGGGTTTGGGTATGCTGAAAAAGGGTGTTGTCCTTGATTGTATACCAATAAAAAGCCTCAGACAATCGCCAATGAAAATCTATGTAAAAAGTAATCCCTTGTTGACTTTGTTTTTTCAAAGCTACCTCGTGCCATCCATAAATTGACAATACGTCTTTGATGAGCTGTGGCGTAGAGATGTTTGGGGGCAGTGTCCCTTTAAATTCAAACTCATAGCCATCTTCCAACAAAACCTCTAAACCTGCTTGTGCTTCTTCTCTAGGCAAATACAAATCAATGTCGCCCACCTCTCGTAAGCCATTGTTTTGGTAGATTTTATGACTCAACAGGCTTCCTTTATAGGGTAAAACACGTACTTGTTTTTTTTTCAGTAAATTTAAAAGCCGTGCCGTTTCTTGATCCATGAGCAGATTGTGCATGGAATGTTGCAAAGCGCGATGCTGATATTGCTCTAGATAAGAAACTGGAATTTTGTGAGGGGAGCATTTTTTGAAGGCAGCGTAAACAATAGGTCTAACCTTATGGTAAGCTGCCATTTGAGTGAGCCGCTTCCAATGGACGGACGGATGGCTTACCAACTCCTCCAAAACATCAGGTTTGACATCTAATAAGCTTATTTTACAGGCTTCAATCAGTATTTGAAGTTCGGTAGATAAACGCATCGGCTAACAGGTGAAGTCAAGAATCCACTTTTGAAGAGCTTTAAAAGTTTTGGGGCGGGCTACTTTTTCTATCGCTACTTTGCTAGCAATAGAGAGAGAATTTTGGAAATGTTTTTTTAGCCAATCGCCTTTTAACAAATGACTTGGCAAAGGAAAATGCTGTGTAAACTCCAGTGGACTTTCGGTGAATTTCACCGTCCCTGTTTTGCTTGAATACGGTCTTTGAAGAATAATCACTTTTTTTAACGGAACAGGCTCTGTAGGAAAAAGCGAGAGGGGCTGCTGATACAAGAATTTGTTGTGTCCTTCAAAAGCTGGTTGGAGAGATTTTTTGTCAAACCCTAGATTGTCAACGCTATTTTCCCAAATCTTAACTTGTGGAAACCCCGGTAACACACAAGGTTGACCTGTAGCATTAAACGCAATAGCCGTCAAATCGTCACTCAAAATAGGGTGATTATGTTGGGCAAATGCCGCCAAGGTGGTTGATTTGCCCGCCCCAGGACGTCCCAAAAACACCAGGGCTTGCTCCTTTACTTTTACGGCACTTCCGTGTAATAAAAAAAGTCCTTTTTGAAGGAGCAGTAACCCAATGGCTTCACTCAACACAAAAAGTCGAAATACATCGTCATCATCCCCGAGCCTTTTATAGCCTAAATGATTGGGGGATAGTACCTGAAAGGTCGCGATGTCTTCCCAGTGCAATACAGGCAATGAATAGTCATGACCTACTTGTGCTTGCACCCCCTTGCGATACACATTGGCGTAGGTTAATTTGGGTACTGACAAGGGTGTAGATGATATATAAAAATCAGGTATACCCTGAACTTCAGGGAGCTGCAAGTCGAAATCTGACTCAATGATGTAGCTATAAGCACGAAAAAGCATTAACAATCATTTATCTATGAGCCTATGGAAGAAGCTAAATATCTGGTGTGAGTTCAATAAAACACCACCACTATTCCCAAATCCAAATAGGAACATATGCAGTTAGAGGAGTATCTCCTATAATAATTTGCTGTTGTTTTTCTACCCAAGCATGAGCTCTAAAACTTTGATTTTCAGTATTGACTCCAATGGTTAATTTATACATGAAATCTCCACGTAGTAAATATTTAGTAGCCAATGCTTGGGGAAGGCATAATATTGAAAAAGGGAGGTTGTAGCTTACGGCTTTTACGGCCCATACTACTTTCTCAACATACGCATCAGAATAAGTTTTTGGTGAAACACCTATAAAAAGTTGATTGAACCAATGCCTAAATTTATGAAAAGGCAAGAAGACTAATCCTAATTTAATAAGACAGATATAAAAAAAAATTCTAATGATTAGATATTTATCTGACCACGTTAGAATACGAAATTTTTTATACCTTTTCCACCAATTTTTCATCTAAAAGCCTTTTTAGAAGAAGTGAAATGTCGTGGGTGCAAGTAGGCTCATCAATCTCAAAAACCTGCATTATGGCATCGGTTAATTCTACAACAGTCATAGGTTTTTGCTGAAGCTCTTCCCATACTAAAGTCCCTACTTCATCAAGCCCATAATAAACTCCCGCATTGGAATTTAGAATGATAGTTTCATTGTCAAGACTTGATGATACAGAATGATTAGAAATTTTAAAGTATTGTGTTAATTCAAAGTCCATGAGAAATTATTTTCTTTTAAATCGCAATTAGAACATCTGCTTGAAGCAATGGTTTTAGATATTGAATTTCAAACTCTAGCCCTAGCGGTTTAATATTCTGGCATATTGACTCAGTGGATTTGGTACCATCAAATTTTTTAAGAATTCGTACTACCATTTCATCGACAATAAAATTTACTTTATCTGTTGATACGTGATAGTCGCCATTTTCCAGAGGTTTAAGAACAAAATTGGAATTGAATTTCAAATATTCAGGAAAACTAGGATGTGTAAACGTATATTGAGTAGCTAATACTCGTTTTTTTAAGATTGCTTGGTTGACCCCTGTAATATTCTCAAATTGTTCAGCCGTTAGAGCATTGACGATACGGTAAGTCTCCTTATAAAATTCGATTTCTCGCCCGTACCACTCTCCCCACATTTGTTTATAATTGTTTTCTATCACTTCTCCTACTGCATTTTCAAATCTCAGTGATTCGGCCGTAGGTGTTTCTAGGGGGATTTGACTCGCATCCCATCCCATTTGAAGCATCGCATACTTAGAAAGTGAATACTCTACATACTTAAGATAATCGTCGAATGCTGTCCAAAAGTTATTACCTTCTTGCCCTCCTACAGATACACAAAAATGAGTGACACAGCAGTGTTCTCGGTATTTCCACACCGAACAGTGGCCTTTATCATAATAAGGGCATCTAAGAGAAGACACCTCATTGGCACTCCACAAATCTGTGGGGCGTTGGGCAGAATCCCTAATTCTTTTGTCGAGCAACTCATAATTGAGTGGATTAAGCACCCCAAAAGGCGTAACCCCTCGTTTGCTAGCAATAATAGCTTCCACACGCTTTTGGCCTTCCAAAAGCGTGTGGTCATTGTCACTTAGAAGTCCACCGATTAGATAATTGGTCAAGAAGGGATAATACGTACAGCATTTAGTACCGACAAAAGTACTATCTCTAGGCTGACACAATACACAATCATGACAAGTCGCTAAGGTTTCCTGAGGGATAGGCTTAGCGACTAAATCAACGAATAAATGATGGTAAACAGGAGGAAGTTTGTCTTGAATAGAAATGAGCATAGATATTTAGACTTACATCATTGCCATCCCCATCAAGCCATTCACATCCGCGGTATCGCTTCCTGCGTCTAGTGTTAGATTTTTTACTTGCCCAAATACCTTTACTTCAGGTTGTGAGTACGTTTTTTTGGCGTTTTGAGGAGTAGTAGTCAAGTTTTTCATAAAAGTAAGGAGATATTTATTTTATTACTTACACAAAAGTAGAAAAAAATAAAATAAAAAAAATAGAGTCGGTTTCTTTTTAGTTAAAAATCTTAATTTTTGTTTAACCAATCATTTAAGTAAATTACCCTCAACACCCCTAAAGCTTCTTGGGACGCAGCTTCATTTTGTATTTTACTTAAAAAGTGAAAATATTTTTGCTGATTAATCCAGTCTATAAGTACGTCTTTTTGGGGATGCTTGGTATAGGGAGAGAGAGAACGAATAAGTGCTACCTGATGCCCTGAAAAACTTATTTTAGTTTTTCTACTTACAATTTCAGGGGGTAAATAATCTTTTAACCCTTGCCGGATAGTTCCTCTAAGGGCTCCATTGTCGAAGTTGATTTCAGTAGGAATAACTGCACAAAGCTCAATCAGACGCTTATCTAAAAAAGGGTGAGTATATATAAAACCCTTTCGAGTGCTCACGTTATTAAAGCTTTCGTTTTGTTCGATGATACTTCCTGCATAGACTTCTTTGATGGCCGGATGCATATCGGTTGGCCATTGAAATTGTTGTAAAAATAAATCTGATTGATAGAGAGAATTAGCTTTTTCTTTACTCAGGCAAGAATGTAGAGGTAGTGAAGCTTGAGGGGTTTCTGTAAAAAATAATCGTTTTATGCCCTTGTTTAATTCCTCTAATGAAGGAATATAATTTAAATTTTGGTAAGCACTTATTATCAAGCTAAATAAGGCTCGGTTTTTTTTTTGATGGAGATATTCTTTAAGTAGATATCCTACGTATTCGTGAGTATATTGCTTATAAAATAACTCTCTTTCAGGGCCTTTTTTATCAAAAATATCCACTACGCTGCTCACCGCTATTTTAAATGCTTGCCATTGTCTCTGCCTCAGCACTTCCATAATCCAACTTTTGCCATGCCCTACTATGGTATCACCTTCGTGGCCTGTAAGGGCTACTCTACTTCCATTGTTTGCTATAGCATCGGCTATAGCAAGGTGATTCATCGCGGGTACCACGCTGCTATCGGGCGTATCGTTGGCTTGCATTAACCACCGAGAACTTTCTTCAAAAGAATTCTTGGCCGTGACCCATTCATGGGAAATCCCCCCCCCGTTTACCACGCTTTGAGCGTATGCTTTCTCATCGGCTTCTGGATGTTGTACATCCATATATACAGTATGTAAAGTTTGGTTCCGTTTTTTTAAAATATCTCTTGCTACGACACTCACCGACGAAGAGTCAAGCCCACCGCTCAAATGAGAGCTTATTCCAAAGGGGGTACGAATACGGCATCTAACAGCCTCGATAAAAGTTTCTTTAAAAGCTTCTAAAAAATCATTTTCTGTGGTGAGATGAGCGTATTTTTGGGGATTAAAATGCCATATAAACTTTTTGTGAAGATGATTTTGAGTGATTAGAAGCCGATGCGCCGGCTCTAAGGAATAAATATGATTGTAGTAGGTTTCATTAGAATACATTCGAAAGTCAGACAACCAACATAAATACAGAGCTATTTTGGGTTCGTTAAGTTCATTTGGAACAAACGATAATCGTAGGAGTGCACCTACCTCTGACGCAAATGCCAAACAATGCCCTTGCTTATAATAATAGAACAAAGGACGAACGCCCATGTGGTCGCGCAATAAAAAGAGCTTCTGGTCTTGAGGATTCCATATCACAATAGCAAAATCTCCTATCAAATACTCACCGCAAGATTCTCCCCAATATTCATAAGCTGCTAAAATCAACTCCGAATCAGTGATACCTTCATTTTGAGGGGATTTTAGATTGAGTGTGGTAATCAGCTCTGCGCGATTATCAATGCGGGCATCAGCTATACATATACACCCTGAACGTCCTACAATAGGTTGTTTTTCATAGAATGATTCGTAGGTAATATGCCGCATCAAATGCGCCAATCCTACATGAGCTTCTTTAAAAATTCCTACTCCATCGCTACCGCGATGTGCTAGGGCTCCTATCATAATATCTATTTCATTTTCTACTGGTTTTTTATCAAAATAAATGATACCGCAAATGCCGCTCATAACGAAGTTCCCGTTGAATGTGGGTCGCAAATTTAATTTGTATCCCTCATAAGTTTAAATGATGCTCAAAATATAGTTCAAATCTTTCCAAACTCCTTTTGATTCTAGGGTAAATGCGTCTTTTTCATTACTTTAAAAAGTAGGTTTTATGCCAAACCACTTCTATTTTCACTAAAACAATCTTTCATATGAAAAGAGCCTGCCTGCTCCTGATTGGCTTTTTATCCCTGATGAGCACTACAACATACGGTCAAAGCAACGACCTCTACTTATTTGTGGGTACTTATACCACCAAAACTAGTGAAGGAATTTATGTCTATAAATTTAATACTAACACGGGCGATTTTACCCCAATCAGTGTGGCCACGGGCATCAAAAACCCGTCGTTTTTGGCATTATCACCTGATAAGCGCTATTTGTATTCGGTAGCCGAAATGAGCGGAGGCGCCGTCAGTTCTTTTTCGTTCGACCAAAAATCAGGTTATTTGACTATGCTCAATACCCAATCGGCGGGAGGAGATGGGCCTTGTCATGTGGCAGTTGATAAAACGGGCAAATGGGTCATTGTGGGGAATTATCGCGGGGGAAGTTTGAGTATTTTGCCCGTACAAGTCGATGGGTCGTTGGGCAAAGCCACCCAAACGATTCAGCATGAAGGGAGTAGTGTCAACAAAGAGCGACAAGAAAAAGCACACGTTCACTCTATCAATATTGCGCCTAACAATGAAGATATCTTTGTGCCAGATTTGGGAACCGACAAAATCATGACCTATCAGCTCAACACTCAAACAGGGCAGCTTACGCCCGGCACGCCCGCTTTTACGGCGGCTACTCCAGGAGCAGGGCCTCGGCATTTTACGTTTCATCCCAATGGTAAGTTTGCTTATGTCATTCAAGAATTAGACGGTACCGTTACTGGTTTTAATTATAAAAAAGGGCAACTAGCTCCTTTTCAGACGATTTCGACCGTGCCAGACGACTACAAAGGACGTAAGTGGTGCGCCGATATTCATATCTCGCCCGACGGCAAATTTTTGTATGGTTCCAATCGCGCCCACGAGAGCTTGGTGATTTATAGCATCAATCAAAAAAATGGACAACTGACGTATGTAGGACATCAAGATGTTTTAGGAAAAACTCCCCGTAATTTTATGATTGACCCCACTGGTAAATGGGTACTCGTGGCCAATCAAGATACCGACAATATCGTGATTTTTGGTCGTGACAAAAAAACGGGAAAACTTACCCCTACTGGCAAAGAAATCAAGGTGTCGATGCCAGTATGTTTGATAACACTGTAAACAATGAATCGTCGTCATTTTATTCAAAAAAACGCTTTTTGGGGCTTTGGTACGTTGAGCCTATCGCTACCGACTTCTCAGCCCAAAGCTGATACTCCTCGACTTTATTGGGCCAAGTTGCTGTATAAAATCGCTTGGCCAGTTCTGAAAAATTTAGGAGATGAGACTTTAGTCAAAAATTGGAAAGTAGAATACAGTCCCAATTGGGACAATCGCAACCCTCAAGTGGCTTATTTGGAAGCTTATGGGCGTACTATGGTAGGAGTAGCACCTTGGCTGGGCCTCCCCGATGAGGATACCGAAGAAGGCAAACTACGCAAACAGCTCCGCGAAGCTGCCCTCAAAAGCATCAAAAACAGCGTCAATCCGGCCTCTCCCGACTACATGCTTTGGCGCAAAGAAGGCCAAACTTTGGTAGATGCAGCCTTTTTGACACAAGCCTTTCTGAAAGCACCTCATGCCCTCTGGGAACCTCTCGACGATATTACCAAAAAGCGGGTGATTGAGGAGTTTACTTTGCTTCGAAGGGTAGTGCCACCCAACAACAATTGGGTGCTCTTTGCAGCTATTGTAGAAGCATTTTTACTGTCGATTGGCGAAAATGCCGACCGCTACCGTATCGAATTTGGAGTACGCAAAATAGAGGAATGGTACGTGGGTGATGGTTGGTTTAAAGACGGCGAAGTATTTCATACCGACTATTATAACTCATTTGTAATTCAGCCTATGTTAGTAGATGTGTTGAAAACATGGCTAGATGTCAGCAAACGACAATCCCCCAATGGCTCTCATCGAGCATTACAAGAGCGCTATGAGCGAGCCGTGAAACGAATGCAGCGTCATGCTGATTTTCTCGAACGACTCATTTCTCCTGAAGGCACATTTCCAGCTTTTGGACGAAGTGTAACTTATCGCTTGGCGGCTTTTCAATCCCTTACTCATGCGGCACTTATTCATCAGCTACCCGAGGGTGTAAGTCCTGCGCAAGTACGCTGCGCCCTCACGGCAGTAATGAAAAGGATGTTTGCCCAAGAGGGGATTTTTGACAAAGAAGGCTGGCTCACGCTTGGATTTGCTGGACATCAGCCTAATATTGCAGATTATTATTCCAATGCTGGAAGTATGTATTTGACCACACTCGGTTTTTTGCCACTTGGTCTGCCCGCCAATGACCCTTTCTGGACGGATGCAGATGCCGAATGGACGCAACAAAAAGCGTGGTCGGGCAAACCTTTCAAAAAAGACGGTGCCGTCAATTATTAAATTTTATGCCATTCCTTCCTCTATTATTTTTAATCATGTCACATAACCTTCCTGAGATTGTTTTGCCCCAAAACCAATGGATTACTCTTCCAAATAAACACTTCAGTTTTGCTACCAATGGCAAAGAAGCTTCTCAAAATACAATTGTAAAACTCAAAGCGGATGACGAGTATTTGGAGGTAGAATTTGAGTGTCAACAGAATCCTTATTGGAAACAAAATACTTATCAACAACACAACACTGAAATGTGGAATCAAGAGGTGTTTGAAGTGTTTATTGCCGAAGGTTCAGAAACCCCCGTTCGCTATCTTGAATTAGAAATCAATCCAAACAACGCCCTTTTTGTGGGTTGGATTGACAATCCTACCAAAGAAGCCCCTCAAAATCTAACTTTTGTTCCTTATGAAAAAGCGGGTATCAAACACGAAGTAAAAGCTTCTGGCGAAACATGGGCGGGCAAGATGCTAATCCCCTGGGCTTTGATTGGGGGCAAAAAAGAGGTGTATCGTCTCAATTTTTTCCGCATTGTTTCTCTTCAATCCCAAGCTGACCCCGGCTGGAAATGCACCCCTTCCAACTGCGACTTTACGTGTTGGAATGCTACGATGAGCGGCGCTACCCCTCGCTTTCACCGCCCCGATGCTTTTGGAGTATTGCGATTAAAATAAATTTCTGGCAACGTTACCGACAACGATTGCATAAAAAAATCCAATAAATGAGTTGTTTTGTTATACTTTAAGGGCTAATCTCGTACAGATTTGTCGTATCTATAACCCAAACTCATGAAATCACTCCTACGGATTTTGTTTTTGGTGGCAATCACGGCTTTCCGTCCTGCCACCAATCAACTCACCATTTTTTTATGTGGCGATTCTACCCTTGCTGATAAACTTCCTGCCAATTTTCCCGAAAAAGGCTGGGGGATGGTTTTTCCAAGTTATTTCAATGAAGCTGTTGAGGTCCAAAATCATGCAGTCAATGGACGTAGTACCAAAAGCTTTATTACGGAAGGCCGTTGGCAAAAAGTAATCTCACAAGTTAAAAAAGGAGACTGGGTTTTGATTCAGTTTGGCCACAATGACCAAAAAGTAGCCGATACGACTCGCTCTGCTCCTGCCCAAACGCTTTATCGCCAAAACCTCATCAAATTTGTCAACGAAACGCGCGCCAAAGGTGGCAATCCCCTTTTGATTACGCCCGTGATGCGCCGTAAATTTGATGAGAATGGGGTTTTTGTAGACCAACATGGTGATTATCCTCAAGTAGTCAAAGAAGTGGCCAAAGAGCTGAAAGTCCCCATGATTGACCTACACGCCAAAAGCCAAAAAGCCATTGAAAAGCATGGAGTAGAGGGTTCAAAGCTATTGTTTTTACATTATCCAAAAGGCGTTTTTCCAAGATCTCCCGAAGGGATTGAAGACAATACGCATTTCTCTGCCTATGGTGCGGCAGTGATGGCAAGTCTAGTATTAGAGGGTATCATGGAACTACCGATTGATTTGAAGAGCTTTGTAAAAAAATCCATTTTTACTAACAAATACGAGTACGAACTTCCCAAATATGCCACACCCTATTTTCGTAAAGATACCTTCAATATCGCTCGCTATGGTGCCAAAGCCGACGGCATTACCGTCAATACCAAAGCTATCCAGCAAACGATAGATGTGTGTCATGCCGCTGGAGGTGGCACGGTAGTAATCCCAGCGGGCCTGTGGCTTACGGGGCCTATTGTCCTCAAAAACAATGTCAATCTACATATTGCCAAAAACGCACTTTTGCAATTTAGCCGCAACCACGACGACTACCCTATCGTAACCACTACTTGGGAAGGGCAAGAATCTTACCGTTGTCAAGCACCTATTTGGGGAGTAGATTTGACCAATATTGCGATAACCGGAGAGGGTGTACTAGACGGTGGTGGAGAAGTGTGGCGTGCCATCAAACGCGACAAACAAACCAATGCTCAATGGGCCGCGCTCGTCAAATCGGGCGGAGTAGTAAGCGAAAAAGGCGATATGTGGTATCCGTCTGAGCAGTCCAAAAAAGGAAATAATACGCCCAATGCAGGACGTATTTTAAACGGGGTACATCCAAGTCAGGAAGAACTTGCCTCTTACAAAGATTTTCTCCGCCCCAATATGGTCAGCCTGACTCGTTGTAAAAATATACTCATTGAAGGTGTTACGTTTCAAAACTCACCAGCTTGGACCCTGCACCCACTGCTGTGCGAGCACTTGAGCGTTCGCAATGTAAACGTCAAAAATCATTGGTATGCCCAAAACAGCGATGCCATTGACCTCGAATCATGCCGTAATGGTATATTGGAAGGTTGTACTTTTGACACAGGCGACGACGGCATCACTATCAAGTCGGGGCGTGACGAACAAGGTCGCAAGCGAGGCATCCCTACCGAAAACTTCATCATTCGTGACTGTAAAGTTTATCATGCACACGGGGGTTTTGTGATTGGTTCAGAAATGTCGGGAGGAGTTCGTAATTTGTTTGTGTCCAATTGTACTTTCATGGGATCGGACGTCGGGCTTCGTTTCAAAACCGCCCGTGGTCGTGGGGGAGTAGTAGAAAATATCTATGTCACCGATGTGAACATGACCGAAATCCCCGGCGAGGCGGTACTTTTCGATATGTATTATGCCGCCAAAGATCCCGTACCTCTTGAAGGAGAATCCAACGAACTTCCTACCATAAAAGCCGAGCCACTCGGTGAAGGTACGCCACAATTCAAGGATTTTTACATCAAAAACATCGTATGTAAAGAGGCTGAAACGGCGATTTTGGTACGTGGTCTGCCCGAAATGAGCATCAAAAATATCAATATCGAAAACGCGATGATTGAATCCAATAAAGGGCTCGTATGTGTAGAAGGAGAAAATATTAACCTCAAAAACGTAACACTACTTACCAAAGATAAAACCGTAATGCAAGTCCAAAACAGCAAAAATATCACCCTCGATGGTATCAAATATGGTACCGACAAAGATGTTTTGCTAAAAGTAATGGGCAATCGTTCCGAAAATGTCCGCTTGCTTCATACCGATGCTACGCAAGCAAAAAAAGAGATAGAGTTAGGAATAGGAGTAAAAAGCAAAACTGTAAGTAAGAAGTAAGGCTTAGTGGTGTACACATCTTGAAAAAATGGCGGGTCATTTGGTGAAATTACCCGTATGGAGATGTGTACACTTTACTCGTTTATCAATCAGTTTTTGACCATTCAAAAATAGTAGCGACACTCGCCTCGTCAAACGCCGCTGAACGTTGCCCTATTACTTTGCTGCTGCGGCTGCATTAGACCATAGATTTTTAGCCATAAAAAACTGTGCGACATTGGGAGTTGTAGCTCCATTATGCTTTTTATCTAATTCAGTAAGCACTTGTAAACCATTTAGTTATCTAACAAACGACTGATACACTTTTATTCAAGTCACGACAGCTTCATATATTACCAGTCTTACCTACCCAAATTCCCTGATGCTTCAGGAGGCATAAAGCCCGAAATCATGCGGGTAAGTTTCAAATTCTCTTCGATTCACTTTTCCCTCTTCGTTATCATTATCTACGCTTCTGGAGTAGGTCACTATAGTATTTCTTCTAATAATCTATAACGGCCTCAAAAGACAAATTTTGAGAAAAATACGGTCATCAAAAGGGGGTTTTTCACATTGGCTGTAGGGGAGGCTTTATCTTAAGTTTGCATGGTCCAATTGCTCACTTTTAAGCAGATAGAATTATTATCTCATGATAGTCAAATCACAAAACCCAGGCTCTAATCCTTCCTAGAAATATCATTTCTCAAGTTTAACCTTACTTTTTATCAACTCATTTTTTACTTAAAGAATACCATTATCATGAAAATTTTACCAATCCGTTTGTTTAAGTATGCCCTTTTAGGGGGATTGTTTTTGTATTCTACTATCTCCTGTAACAAAGGTGGCGATACTCCTCCTTTAATAGACCCTTCAGATGCTGTCAATGTAGGCAAAGCCCTTATTTTGCCTGACGGCACCGAAACCAAAGAAGGTACACCACCTGCTCCAAGTACCAATACTCAAGCTCCTAAAGTAACTCCCGTAGTGACCGAACAACCTACCAACAACGGAAGCACAGAGACAGTACCTATTCGGTATTCTAATCTTAACAACGGTATTGGAGGCGTATATGCCCAAGTAGAAGGCGCTACCAATTATTACAATATCCCACTTTCGGGAGGAGGCAGTAGCACTTCAGGTACTATCAATGTCCCTATTGGTATCCCCGAAAATTTTGGAAGTGGCACTTTTGTACTTGTTTACTGTATCTATGACAGAAGCGGACGAGTTAGCAATATACTTCGTATTAGATTTACTATTACCCGGACCGAACCTCTCAAAAGCGGAGAAGGTCGTGCTACAGTAAATGGCCGAACAGTAAAAGCAACTGCCGTATGTGACCTCGACTTTGGCCCTTATGGACGCGGATACGGAATCCAAATCAATGACAATCAAATCATTGTATTTTATAATATGCGCCAAGGAAATGTTCAATTAGGAGACTTAGAAGCCTTGATTGACAACAGTACAACTGGCGATATCACCGCACCTTTTGCATGGTATTTTGATGGTTCTTCTATATACTGGTCTGTTTCGGGCTCAGCTACTGTAAGCGGAAAGAAGATTTCGAGTTCGGCTACTTTCAGAGAAGCTTTTGGGTCACGAACTATTTCCATTACTGCTTCAGGAAATTGTCAATAGTCTGGTAGTTTACCTCTCAATCACAATGACTATGAAAAACTTTGGTTTCATTTTAGGCATTTGGTCTTTACTGCCCCTTAGTATATGGGGGCAGGGCTTTACCACTAAGCTCTCGACTTCCGATACAAAAGAATACCTGAAAATAGACGCTTACGATTCGGATGAAAATAGAGGAAAAGTTTATTTTGGGGGATTTCTTGGCTACAATTATAGCACCATTTCGGTACCATCAGGTAGCGAAAAGCCCGATTGGTTTAGCAATGCCAATCTCGGGCTTACTTTTGGTTACGCCAAAAGAATCAATATTCAATTGGACGCCTTTCTAGTAACTACTGGTTTTAAGACCACCGACTACACCAATATCATCGCAAATGGAGGAGTAGTAAAAACCCAAACCTACGTCAATCGAATACTGGCACCTTTACAATTAGGGTTTCATATTGGCCAAAGTAAATCTTGGTATGTGCAAGGTGGGGGCTTCGGTTCGTATTTACTCAATGGCCGGCAAACCGTTGAAAAAGGGAACATTACTCGAAAACAAGATCTTGATTTTTCGGGTAGCGAAGGGAGAATAGAATATGGGGCTGTGGGCGGGTTAGGATTTGTGAGCTATGGCGACAATCGAAACAGGAAGTTTATAGAAGCAAGGTGGTATTATGGATTAGGAAATGATACTGGTCTGAGTTCGAGTAGCGGTTTCTTGCGCATGATAGCCTTCCATGTAGGTACTACTTTTTAAAGATAGTTTCCCCTCATTTGGCTAATACTTTTTCAAAAACCGTAACCGTTTTCTTACTTGCTTTAGCCATTCGCGAGCCATCAGTTCGTGGGCAAAAACGGTAGGATGAATCCCGTCCCAAATCCAATACTCGGCGGGAGTTTGATGCATTGCTTTGTCTAATACAGCAGGATAATCCACCACTACTGCATCAAACTCCCCCGCTAACTTTCGCACTACTTCTTGGCGTACTTGGGTAAGGTCACGCCATTGTTCCCAATTTTCGGCGCGCTTGCCTACTGCATACACAAACGGAATACCCAATACAAACAAAATCTCAGGATTAGCACGGCGGCAATCCTCAAGCAAAGTACGATAAATACCCTGAAATGTTTCTAAGGATGTAGCTTCAGGGGCATTATTGATAATCGCATTGACATCATTGATACCAATCAACACACTCAACACATCAGGCTTTAAGGCGAGGGTATCACTTTCCCAACGTTTCTGCAAATCTGTGATTTTGTTACCGCTGATACCCCTATTATAAAACGTAAAACCTCTGTCTGGAAAATCAGCTCCTATCCTACTCGCCACCGAATAGGCATATCCGTGTCCCATGATATGATTAGGGTCACGATTGCGCCCACGATTTCCGTCGGTAATAGAATCCCCCTGAAACAAAAACACCAAGGGTTTTTGAGGCACTAGGGCTTGAGATTCATTGACTAAACTCAGGCCCGTAGCCCCTCCTAGCGATTGGATAAACTTACGTCGCTGCATATATTTTTAGAAATAAAACTACATTTCTCCGTCATCGTCACCGTCTTTTTTCTTGCCTGATAGTTTGGTTTGGCGAAGTCGATAGCTCAGAGTCAAATTGATTTGGCGTAAACGTCCTTGAAAATTTCCTTCCGTGTAGAAATTAGCGCCTGAGGTGGTAGAACGGAACTTCCTCGAATTGAATACATCGGTCACATTGAGCGTAATGGTACCGTTGTTTTTAAAAATATCACGACTAATCGCCAAATCTAAAGTTGCGATTTCTCTTCGGGTTCCTTGGGTAGTTTGTTGAGGAGCTTCATAGTTTCCTCTTACTTGCACATCCGTCGATTTCAAAATAGTGATTCGAGAAGTCAAACGAGCAAACCACGTATAGGTATCACTTTTATAGCGGGCGTCGAGATTGCTCCCATCTGTGATAGCCCGATAAAAGTTAAAATTGCCATCGATTTTCCACCAATCAAAAGGGTTATAAGAACTTGTCAACTCTAAACCGTAAGCATTTTCGGTGGCAAGGTTTTCGGGACGAGTGATAGAATTGCCCTGCGCATCTACGCGTCTGATACGCTCCACTTCGCCCGTGGTATAGCGATAATACAACGACGATGTAAACGAGCCCTTCTCTACGTATTTGATATGCCCAATCTCAAAGGCATCCGTAAATTCGGGATTGAGGTCGGGATTTCCGCTGTAAAAATTTCGGCTATCGCTAAAAGTCATAAAGGGACTGAGGTCGTTGTAACGAGGCCGACGCGTACGGCGGCTATAACTCACTTGCAAGGCATTTTGCTTGGGCAGTTCATAAGTAAAGTGAGCACTCGGAAAAAGATTAAAATAATTTCGGGGATTGACTTCGTTGGTTTGTTTGAGGGTGGTTTTCACGTCTGTCAATTCTCCTCTCAGTCCCAGCTGATAAGAAAACTTATTGACTTTATTGCCCAAAATACCATAAAGGGCGTGGATGTTTTCTTCATACACAAAGTTGTTGGTCAACCCTGGCAAAGGCACATATACACCTTGCTCGTTTTGCTCACGTACCCAATAGTCGTTGGTCATGTTTCGCAAACTGCTTCGTAGACCCACTTCAAACTTACCGTCTTTTCGGAAAGGATGTACATAATCTATCTGAAAGAGCCACTGTTTTTCGGTCTCATCGTTGACCGACCGCTGCAATATATTCCGCGAGATACGCGTAATTTCATCAGGCAAGAAGGTATTTTGGGTAAAGATTTGGTCGGAGTTTTCCCAGTTGTTCAAAAACCGAACGTCAGCGGTAAGTTCGTGGCCTTCGCGGGCAAATGTCTTTTTATAATTGAGCGAATACTCCGAGTTAGGTTCCGTCTCAGTTTCGTCTTGGGTCCGCTTCGTAATACTTTGCTGATTATTTAGATTGGAGATATAGTCCCGATAATTGATAGTAGTATAGCGTTTGCCTTTACTTGTACGCCAAGTGTAAGAAGCCGTTAGAATATTTTTAGGGTTAAAGAAATAATCAAATCCAGCCCGAGCACTGTTGTTCATTCCTTGGATTTTATTGTCAGAATTTTGTCGAGTCAAAAAAGTAGAATCATTTCGATATACTTCTTGGTACTGAGAGCCGCGCCCCGGAGTATCGCGGTAGGAAAGCGTATAATTAACGAAGAAATTAAGGTTTTTTCGACGATAATTCACATTAGCAGCTACGCCATAATTGGTAGGATGCCCTAAAATCACATCAAAAGACCCATTAAATCCTTGTTGACGGTCTTTTTTGAGAATAATATTAATGATACCTCCCATGCCTTCTGCTTCGTATCTTGCCGAGGGATTGGTAATGACCTCAATGCGCTCAATCATACTTCCCTGCAATTGTTGCAAGCCAGCCCCACCTTTAAAACTCACCAAACCCGACGGCCTTCCATCAATCAGAATACGCACGCTGCCGCTTCCTCGCAAGCTTACATTGCCTTCTACATCTACTGCCACAGATGGGACATTGGTCAAGATGTCAATGGCTGTTCCACCCGAATTGGCCAAATCTTTCCCTACATTGAAGACCTTTTTGTCGAGGGTAAGTTCCATAGAGCTTTTTTCGGCTCTGATTTCTACTTCATCAAGCACATTGGCCGAGGGAGTCATCTTTATCACACCCAAGTCGAGAGGAGAATTGTCTTTGGTAAGTTGGATGCGGGCTACTTTAAAAGATTTATAACCCATAAATTCAAATATCCCCGAATAGCCCCCCGCCGCCGCATCTACGCTAAACATACCTGCTTCGTCGGTAATAGCACCTGTTACAAAAACACTGTCTGTTTTGGTAAACAAGCGAATACTTGCATAGCTCAAAGGGACATTGGTCTGAGCATCAATTGCCTTGCCAGTAATTTTTAATTTGCCCGTATTTTGAGCCAATCCCTTTCCCAAAAAACTTAATCCTATAATGATAACACTGAGGAAAATTTTTGAAGAAAATGGTTTAAAAAAGGTGTAGATAGAAATATTCATTAGATGTAGCAAATAGGATAACACAACCCGTCTATTAGAAAACCTTATTTTAAAAAGGCAGGGGCGCTTACTATTTACTAAAAAAAATGAGCGTTATCCTTCTTCACCGCTAATCAAACTCTTTTGTTTTTTAGCGCCAGAAGCTTGGTTGAGACGATACATTACGGTCAGGTTGATTTGGCGAGCGCGCATACCCATCGTGGCATCGGTATAAAAATTAAGTCCTTCCGTAACTGTCCTCATATAACGTGAATTAAATAAATCTATCACGTTGAAAGTAAGGGTTCCTTTGCCCTTCAAAATTTCTTTACTAAAAGCTAAATCCACAAATGTACGCGACTTGCGGCGGCCTTGTGGAAGCTGCTGAGGTGCTTCGTAATTGGCGCGAATTTGTAAGTCTGTACCTTGGGCAAGATTAAAACGCGACGTTTGACGAGCAAACCAGCTATAAGTATCGGCTTTAAAAGTAGCATCAAGGTTTTGCCCATCGGTAATAGCTCTGAAAAAGTTGAAGTTAAAATCAAGTTTCCACCACTTAAAGGGCGTATAAGTACTCGTAAACTCTGCCCCAAAGGCATCTTCGGTAGCAAGGTTTTCGGGACGAGTATTAGAAAAACCTTGTGCATCCACACGCCTGATACGTAATACTTTGCCATTGGTATGACGATAATACAACGACGACGTAAACGAACCTTTTTCAAAATATTTGATGTGCCCTAAATCAAACGAATTCGTAAATTCGGGATTGAGGTCAGGGTTTCCAGAGAAGAAATTTCGCTGATCTGAGAAAGTCACATACGGGCTCAAATCATTGTAAGTAGGTCGCCGCACCCGACGACTATAGCTCAACTGAAAAGCATTTTCTTGGTTGATATTGTACGTAAAATGCGCACTTGGGAAAAGATTAGCGTATTGGCGCGGATTGGATTGGTTTGTCTCTTGAAGAATGGTTTTGACGTCCGTCATTTCGGCTCTTAATCCTGCTTGATAGCTAAACTTCTTGGTTTTGTTGCCAATGATGCCATACACTCCGTGGATATTTTCTTTGTAAATAAAGTAATTGTCCAATCCCGGCAAAGGCTCAAAAACCCCTTGTTCGTTGCGTTGGGTCACGATATAGTCATTGACCATATCCCTAAAGCTACTTCTTAGCCCTGTTTCAAACTTTCCCTCTTTGCCAATCGGTTGTACATAATCCAACTGCGCAATCAACTGATTTTCGTATTCATCGTTCAGTGATTTTTGAAGCAAATCCCCTTTTTTATTCGGGCTTCCATTGGCAAAAACACTACTTTGAGTAAAGGTTTGATCAGAACGCTCCCAATAAGTCAAGTAGCGTACATCAGCAATGAGTTCTTGCCCTTTTTTATTGTAAGTCTTTTTATAAGTGATAGCATACTCCGAATAAGGCTCGGCTTCTGTTTCGCGTTGTTGACGGTCAGTAATTGTGTTTAAGTTTGAGAGTGTATTGATATAGTCTTTGTATTGATTGTTGGTAATACGAAGTACATCTGTGCGACGAAATTGATAAGAAGCTGTCAGGATATTTTTGTCGTTGAAAAAATAATCCAACCCCCCACGGATGGTATTGGCTACGGTTCTTACTTCACCATTGTTGGTTTGTTGCAAAATCGCCGTTGTATCTTTTCCGTATACTTCCTGATATATCCTCCCTGCACTGATAGGTATCCGATACGCAATACCATAATTGAGGAAAAAATTGAGTTTGTTTTTGCGATAATTCACATTGGCCGCCACCCCAAAATTAGGTCGAAAGCCCGTTACTACTTCAAAAGAGCCATTAAATCCTTGCTTACGTTCTTTTTTTAGTACAATATTGATAATCCCCGACATCCCCTCCGCTTCGTAGCGGGCCGAAGGATTGGTGATGATTTCGACGCGTTCGATTTGATTTCCCTGTAATTGCTGCAAACCTGCACCTCCTTTGAAACTCACCAAACCCGACGGCTTTCCGTCAATCAAAATGCGCACACCATCGCTGCCTCTTAGCTTTACATTACCTTCGGTATCGACCGACACCGAAGGGACATTGCTCAAAATATCGATGGCAGTTCCTCCAGCATTTGCCAAATCTTTCCCCACATTGAAGATTCTTTTATCAAGAGACAGCTCCATAGAGCTTTTTTCGGCCTGCACTACTACCTCATCCAAAGTACGCGACGATGTCTCAATCTTGAGTACTCCCAAATCATGCGCAGCTTGTTCTTTAGACAATTCAAAGGCCGCACTTTTCAAAGATTTATAACCAATAAACTCCACCACTGTATAATATTGACCATAAGGCACTTCTACCAAAAATTGACCTTTATCATCAGAAATAGCCCCCGACACCAATGAGCTATCGGTGGTTTTGTGTACCCGAATCGTCGCATAGCCCAGCGGTGCGCTGGTTTGAGTATCTACTATTTTACCTTTAATGGTGGCTTTTTTGGCATTTTGAGCTTCTAGTTGAAGACTACCAACCAAAAGAAGAGTCAAAAATCCGAGCGATTGGAGAATTGAAAAGAGCGGTGTAATGGTTTTCATAATTTCTATAAAGAAACAGATAAGCGAGATGTACTCACCCAATCAAGGAAAAATGAGTAGTCGCTACTTTCGACGCATCACCAAGCTATCGGCAGGATATTGAGCCTTCAGCGAATCCATGTTGGCTTGCGCCCAATTGAGAAGACTTTGCTTTTGTAGTTCAGTAAGATTAGCCCCCGCATGAAGACCCAAATAGGTATAAGAAGCCAGAGGCATTTCTCCTTCTTTGACCATTTCGATGGTTTCTTCAAACTTATGGTTTTGATAGGCTACTGAACGCGAAGTAAAGTTGGAAAAATTGAGGTGACGCTTGCCGTCAGTTACGTGATGGTCCAAAAACCACGCTACAGGTTGTATGTTGGCATACCAAGGATACTCCGTTTTGTTGCTGTGGCAGTCGTTGCAGGCCACGGCTAAAATCTGCTTGACATCTTCAGGAACGGCATACTTGGTTGAGACATCATACGTGCGGTCGTCGGAAAGATTTCTTTCGGGACGAATCAATTGTATTGCTACCAATACAACGCCTAAGCCTATTAAGATTTTTTTCAACATGATTTTGGAAGAAATTTAGGTATAAAAAAAAAATTTTCTTCAACAAAGATACTGTTCTTGAATACCCCAAAAAATGATTTTTATCCATAATCGGCGGAGGTCGCTTTTTCACCGACAGCCTCCTAAAAAAGACTGATGGTCAACCATTTTACACTAAAATAAAAGCACCTGACCTAGCCTTTTTGATAGACTTTGTCAGGTGCTTTGCGAAGGCCAACAACCTCCTAAAAACTATTTTCGCTTACGTTCAGTGCTGCGTTTACTAGCGGTTTTTCGTTGAAAAGTACGTTCTTTTTTACCCGATGAAGCCGAACGAACAGGCGTAGCATCAGCCAAAATCAAATCCATACTTCGGCGCGAGATATTGGTTTCTTTGACTTTAACTTTCACGGCATCCCCAAAAGTATAGAATCGCTTCGAGCGTTGCCCCACAAGTCGATAATTCTCTTTGTCTAATTCGTAATAATCGTCGGTGAGATCGTTCATCCGAATGAGTCCTTCGGAGGCCGTTTCGGTGATTTCTACAAAAATCCCAAATTCCGTAACCCCCGTAATGATACCATCCCAGATGCGGTTGGGTTCCATAGAAGCCATAAACTCCACTTGTTTGTATTTGATACTGGCTCGCTCGGCGTTGGCGGCGAGCTGCTCACGGGCCGACGAATGCTTGCAAGCAGGCTCATATTCTGCCCGTTCGGGCGAGGGCTTTTGATCTAAATAATGCTGCAAAAGGCGATGCGCTATCATATCGGGATACCGCCGAATGGGCGACGTAAAATGCGAATATCGCCGAAACGCCAACCCAAAATGCCCCACGTCTTCGGTGCTATATCGCGCTTTGGCCATGGTTCGAATCGCCAATTGCTCCAAAGCGTTTTGTTCGGGTTTGCCTTCCAAATCAGCCATGAGTTGGTTGAGCGATTGAGCGGCAAGTTTTTCGTTTTCTACCTTCAACTTGTACCCCAATCTCCCCGCAAAAGCCGCAAACACCCGAAGTTTTTCCATATCAGGTTCTTCGTGAATACGATAAATCATGGTGTTGGGCGCGGCTTTGTCTTTCGATTGACGATAGATAAACTCTGGCACCCGCTTATTGGCCAGCAACATAAACTCTTCGATGAGCTTGTGAGCATCTTTTCTTACTTTGGTATAAATCCCCAAAGGTTTGCCGTTTTCATCCAATTTGAATTTAACCTCGGTTGTTTCAAAATTGATAGCGCCTTTGGCAAAACGAGCATCGCGAAGTTTATGAGCCAAGGCATTGAGCATGGTCAAAGCAGGCATATATCCCAACGCTTCTTCGCTCGGCTCTGTAAGCGGCGGGGCTGTATCGGCTGCTTCACCTTCAGGGCGAGTCGCCCATTCGAGTACTTCTTGTGCTTCTTCGTACGTAAATCGCTTGTCGGAGTGAATCACTGTACGGCCAAACCACTCGTTTACGATTTTTGCCTCGGCATTCATTTCTAGCACTACCGAAAACGTAAGCTTATCTTCGTGAGGACGGAGTGAGCATAAATTGTTAGAAAGCTTTTCGGGCAGCATCGGAATCGTTCTATCTACCAAATACACTGACGTAGCCCGTGCATAAGCTTCACGTTCTAAGGCAGTATCAGGACGCACATAGTGTGTCACATCGGCAATGTGAACGCCGATTTCATAGTTGCCATTTTCGAGAAGTTGCACCGAAAGGGCATCATCAAAATCTTTGGCATCAGCGGGGTCTATGGTAAAAGTAAGGACTTTGCGCATGTCTCTCCGACGGGCGATTTCGTCGGCAGTGATGGCTTCCGAAATCGCTTCCGACTCCGCATTGACTTCTTCCGGAAAATGGTAAGGTAGCCCAAACTCCGCCAAAATGGCGTGCATTTCGGTTTCGTGGGTACCTGCTTTTCCGAGGACCTCTAGTACTTCGCCTTCCATTCGGCGCGAACGCGTGGGATATTGCGTAATCCGCAGCAAAACCTTATCACCGTCTTGGGCATTTTTAAGTTTTGCTTCTGGAATGTACACATCTTCATAGATACGGCGATTGTCGATAGTTACGATGCCGTATTTGGGCCAAAGCTCCACTTCTCCCACAAACTCCGTACGACCACGCTCGATGATTTCTTCTACACGCCCTTCTCTGCGGCGGCCACTCCGATAATCGCTAAATAGCGTAATACGCACTGTATCGCCATCGATAGCACCACGTAAGTCGTCGGTATCTACCCATACATCCGTATTTTCGGACAAGGGTGTTTTTTCGGAAGGTGACGTATCTAAGACGACAAAAGCGTAATTTTTGTTGACATGCTCTACTTTTCCAATCAACACATTGGCGCTTACATTGGTAGCATACAGCCCCTCTTCGGTACGTTTTACACGGCCTTCTTCAATAAGTTCTTCCAACAATCCATTGAAAATCAGACGCAATTTATGGTCATCAGCGTCAAAATGAGTGTGAAGTTGATGAAGTTCGAAGGGTTGTTCGTTATTGATTTCAAAAAAAGTAGCAATTTCTGATTTGAATTCATCCAAAAAAGAAACAATCTGTTTTTGGGGGCGGGTCTTTTTCGTTTTTTTAGGCCCGCGCGTATTTTGTTTTTTCTTCATAAATGCTGGCGACCCAAAGCCGCCACTACGGTTAATCACTAATGTATTTACTAAAGAGCGCTTCTAAGGCGTTCCTTAGTAATATACGAATTTATTTCTTAAATAAACCAATTTTTTCAAAAAATCATTACAACTGAGGGATTTTTGAGTCTGTGCATTTCCCATCAAGATAGACTAAATGCAAAAATTATAGTAAGCTTTTTCCGAACAATATCCTGATTTCTGTCGTATATATGCAATAGATTTTATTCATTCACTTTTACACCCCTCACTTTATGCAATCCTACTATAATTCCGAAGACCTCAAAAAATTTGGAAGCATTGGCTCGTTTGGAGCTAAAGATTTGGCCAATGATTTTTTTAAGTATTACGGCGACGTATTTGCCGAAGGTGCTCTTACTTCGCGCGAGAAATCGCTGATTGCGCTCGCAGTAGCTCATGTGCTCAAATGTCCTTACTGTATCGACGCCTATACCACCGATACCCTCGAAAAAGGCTGCTCCGAAGATGAAATGATGGAAGCCGTACACGTGGGAGCCGTCATGGCCGCTGGTATCACCCTGGTACATAGTACTCAAATGATTAATAAAGCCAAAGAGCTTACCATGTAAAGGCGCTTGGTTGTTTGATTTTTCTCGCTCATCAACATTCTGTCATGAATCCTGTCAAATCGCTCAAAGCTCAAAAACATCAACTTGGAGATACGGCATTTCAGCTTCGCGTCTTAAACGACGACGAAAAACTGGGGCAACATTTGCCTCTTTTTCACGAACAATTAAAACCCATTGGGCTTTTTCCGCTTACTCCTACTCAGCTTGATATTTTTCAAATCAATGTGGGTAAAATGTGCAATCAAGTATGCAAGCACTGTCATGTAGATGCTGGGCCTGACCGCAAAGAAATCATGGCCCAAGAAACGCTTCAACTGTGTTTGGATATTTTACAAAAACACTCCTTCAAAACCATTGATTTGACAGGCGGTGCTCCCGAAATGAACCCTCATTTCCGGTGGTTTATTGAGCAAATCAGAGCCGTAAGCCCAAGTATTAACATCATTGTTAGATGTAATTTGACCATTATTTTGGCCAATAAAAAATACCACGACTTACCTGATTTTTTCAAAAAACACCGTATTGAAGTAGTTTCTTCTTTGCCTTTTTACACGGCTTCTCGCACCGACTCTCAGCGGGGCGATGGCGTATTTGAGGATTCTATCAAAGCCCTTCAAATGCTCAATGCCGTAGGCTATGGCCAAGAAGGCTCTGGCTTAGTACTCAACTTAGTGTATAATCCGGCAGGAGCGTTTTTGCCAAGCGGACAAGCAGGGCTTGAAAAAGAGTTTAAACGGGTTCTCAAAGCCAAATACAGTATCGCTTTCAATCATCTTTTTTGTATTACTAACATTCCCATTAGTCGCTTTTTAGATTATCTGTTGGTGAGCGGAAATTATAGCTCTTACATGGAGAAGTTGGTCAATTCTTTCAACCCTGTAGCTGCTGCCAATGTCATGTGTCGCAATACCCTCTCGGTGGGGTGGGAGGGGTATTTGTATGATTGTGATTTCAATCAAATGCTTGATTTGAAAGTAAATGGCTCCGCCAAACATTTACGAGATTTTAACCTTCAAGTCCTCACCAATCGCCCTATCGTCCTCAATCAGCATTGTTATGGATGCACTGCCGGCGCGGGTAGCTCATGCGGTGGCGAAGTAGCCTAACGAAAGAAAAATTGCCTTTTTCTTTCGCTAGGATTGATGTTGTTTTTTCTTACTTTTGTACAAAAGTATGCAAGCATAATACTGTTTGTACAAATGGAAACTTACGGCAAAATTCTCCTAATCGCCATGCCCATTTTTTTGGGCTTGGTGCTCCTCGAAAAATGGTACGGATGGGCAGTAAAAAAACACCCCTTTCGTACGATGGATACGCTCTCAAGCATGAGCTCAGGCTATACCAACATCATCAAAGATGTACTAGGGATAAGCATTTCAATCCTAACCTACGGCTGGATGGTAGAACACTTGGCCATTTACAAAATTGAGTCGAGCGTGTGGGCGTATGTAGTAGCTTTTATCGCCCTCGATTTTTCTGGCTATTGGGTACACCGCTTGAGTCACGAAATCAATTTCTTTTGGAACAAACACGCCATCCACCACAGCAGCGAAGAATTTGATTTGGCCTGTGCCTTACGTCAAAGCATTTCTTCGTTTGTGAATTTGTTCACTATTTTTCTATTACCAGCGGCTTTGCTCGGAGTTGACCCTCAAGTTATAGCAGTAGTAGCACCTCTTCATTTGTTTGCCCAATTTTGGTATCATACCATTTATATTGGCAAAATGGGCATCTTGGAGCATATTATCGTTACGCCTTCGCATCACCGCGTTCATCATGCGCTCAACCCCGAATATCTCGACAAAAACCACTCTCAGATTTTTATCATTTGGGACAAGCTATTTGGTACTTTTCAAGAAGAATTGCCCGATGTGCCTCCCGTGTATGGTATCACTCGTCCAGCCAATACTTGGAATCCCATCAAAATCAATTTTCAGCACTTGTGGCTGCTTATTCAAGATGCTTATCGCACCCAAAGCTGGCGCGACAAACTCAGGATTTGGTGGATGCCTACGGGTTGGCGCCCTGCTGATGTGATGGAGAAGTATCCCGTCGCTAAAATCGAAGACCCTTATCACTTTCAAAAATATGCCCCTCCTGCTTCCAAAAAACTGCTGGTGTGGACTTGGTTTCAGTTCTTATTCACTTTTGCCCTTATCAATTATTTTTTCCTCAATATCGCCCAAATCGGCTCCCCGTTGATTTTTGTGTATGGTGGGTTTATTTTTTTGAGTGTATTTGCCTATACAGAGCTTATGGATCGTAATCCTTATGCCTGGATGTGGGAGGGTGCCAAGAATGCCATTGGGCTTTGGCTCATTTACCAAACAGATTGGTTTGGTATGAGTACCAGCCTACCTTGGGTTACTTTTGTCTTGGCAGGGTATTTTTTGGCTTCTACGCTTATTGTATGGATGTTGAGCAAGCCAGAAATAGAGAAAGAAACAGACACTCACTATCAAGAAGAGTCTGTTCTTTCTCACTGATTTTTTACTCATCCCAAAGGTTTTGGAGGGTATAATCACTACCCTCTAAGCACCAAAAATTGCCTTTGATATATCGATATTGCAGGTCTAGTTGTTTGATTTTAGCCATTTCCACGTCGGTCAAGTCTATGTCAGCCGCTGCCAGATTTTCCTGAAGACGGTGAGGGTTAACGGACTTAGGAATGACAGAAGTCTGCCGATTTACGGCCCACGCCAGCATCAATTGCGCCGTAGTACAGCCTTTGGCAAGGGCTAATTGTTGCAAGGTTTGATTTTCAAACAACTTTGGCTCTCCTTCCAAAATGCGATTTGCAGGCCTATCAGCCGAGCCTAACGGGCAATAGCCTGTCAAGTGAATCCCTTTGGTTTTACAAAACTCCACCAAGGGCCATTGTTGCAAAAAGGGGTGTAATTCTACTTGGTTTACTTCCGGGTACTGTCCAGTAGCACTCGCAATTTCTTCTATTTTTTTGATGCTAAAATTAGAAACACCAATGTGCTTGGCAAGCCCTTTTTCTTTCAACTCTATCATTCCTTGCCATGTTTCTGACAAAGGCACATCCTCCAAACTCACCATATCGGCACCCACTTGCGGAAAAGATACTTCATGTTTTAGAGCCACAGGCCAATGAATTAAATATAAGTCTAAATAATCGAGCTGTAAGTCGTGGAGCGTGGTCTGAATAGCGGGCAAAATGTACTTTTGCTCGTGGCTATTGTTCCAAAGTTTGGAAGTAATCCACAAATCTTCTCTTTTCACTACCCCCTCTCCGATAGAATCGTGGAGTGCCTCCCCGATTTCTTTTTCGTTGCCATAAAGCATAGCACAATCAAAGTGCCGATAGCCTAGCTCTATGGCCGTTTTTACAGCTTTATACACTTCTCCTTTGGACGATTTCCAAGTGCCTAAGCCCAACAAAGGCATCTTATCACCATTTTGGTATTCAAAATATTTCATATGAGTTAGTGGATTAATTTCTCAAACCTTTTGCCATTATAAAAAGTTAAAAAAGACAAAAGTATATTTCTAATGTCGTTTCAAGGAAAAAACATTTTAATCATTGGTGCAAGTTCAGGCATCGGCCATGCCCTCGCCCAGACACTTCAAGCAGAAGAAGCTCATTTATTCACGGCTTCGCGCCGTCCTGTAGAAGGGATTTTAAGTCAGCATTTTACATGGGATGTATCACAGCCTCTTCCTGACGGGCTATTTGATACGCTTCCTCAACCCCTTCATGGGTTAGTGTATTGTCCTGGCACGATTCAGTTAAAGCCTTTTCAACGGTTTTCGAATGAAGATTTCAAGAACGATTTTCAAATCAATGTGTTGGGAGCTATCAATGCGATTCAGGCTACTCTTGGGCGACTAAGAAAAGCAAACGGCGCCTCAATCGTGCTTTTTAGTACCGTAGCCGTGCAGACTGGAATGGGATTTCATGCTTCTATTGCTGCTTCTAAAGGAGCGATAGAGGGGCTAACACGCTCCCTAGCAGCAGAGTTGGCACCTGCCAAAATTAGATGCAATGCGCTTGCACCCTCACTCACAGATACACCCTTAGCGGCGTCTTTGCTATCTAATGAAGAAAAAAGAGAAGCTTCGGCCAAGCGTCACCCTTTGGGAAGAGTAGGAACACCCCAAGAACTAGCAAGTGCTGCCAAATGGCTTTTGTCAGAAGAAGGGAGTTGGATTACAGGGCAGATTATTGGAATAGACGGCGGCATTGGAAAGTTGAAATAACTTCCAATACCGCCGTCTGCTTTAGGAAATATCCTGTTCTGCTAGCGTAAGTCGATTACCTCTACGCCCTTGTACTGTGAGGCATCAAAGGCAAAGAATTTATCTTCTACGCTGACATTAGGAGTAAATTTATCTACTCTAAATACCACGCGCTGTCCATTGCGCTGAGTAATTTTCCAGCTTTTTACGGACTTGTCTTTTTTGTCAACTTTGATTTGGACTTTTGCCACCTTGCTTTCTTTCTTCTCGGGCGAAAGCTCCACTACTTCATACACTCTTCCGCTCTCGGTTACTTCTTCGATAAAAACATACTTATACCCTTTTTTGTAAATGGTATATACTTTGGTGGGGTCGATATCTCCTACTTCTTTAGGGTCGTAGTTGTTGACAGTAGCTTCATTACTTTCCTTGATGTAAGTGGTCATGGTTTTACCATCATTGAAAATCTCCTGACCTGCCATTTTTAAGCGAAACTTAGTACCTTTTACCGTAGCGTCACCTTTCAAGGTTTCTTTGGGGCCGGTTCCTTCGCTAGTATAAGTAAATGCCACCTTAAAAGTTGTCATTGACTTGTACTTGTTACTCATAGCGTCCAAAATGGCCGCCGCTCGTTTATCAGTTTGAGCATGAAGGAGTTGACTTATACCCAATGCTATTACTACCAAAATTTTTCTCATTGTCGTTGGTTTAATTACTCATTATAGACAGCTTTTAAAAACAAAAGTTTAAAAACTGTACCATTATAAACGAAAAACAGCCCACAAAGTTAAGACAAGTGTAGAGTTGATGGCTTATAAATCGACGAAACCTTATTAATACTCTACCACTTCCAATACTATAAGGTTGATTTATTTACTTTAAATTTTTCAATAATGCGTCTAAAGACACCATATCACCTATAAGTACTTCGCGCGCTTTACTGCCTTCAAATGCCCCTACTACCCCAGCTGCTTCTAGCTGATCCATGATACGGCCGGCTCGATTGTAACCAAGTTTGAGTTTTCGTTGGATAAGCGATGTACTTCCTTGCTGACTAATCACTATCACCCGCGCGGCTTCATCAAACATGGGGTCGCGGTCGGCCAAATCTACGCTTTCACGCTCATTGTCATCTTCATCTCCACTAAACTCAGGCAAGTGATAAGCAGAAGGATAGCCACGTTGATTTCCAATAAAATCACAGACTTCGTCGATTTCGTCGGTATCGGCAAAAGCACATTGCAGACGAATCATATCCGACCCCATCGAAAGCAGCATATCTCCCATACCTACAAGCTGCTCCGCACCTCCCGTATCTAGGATAGTACGCGAGTCGATTTTGGATGTAACCCTGAATGACAATCGCGCCGGAAAGTTTGCTTTAATCAAACCGGTGATGACATTGACCGAAGGGCGCTGCGTAGCCACCACTAAGTGAATCCCAATCGCTCGTGCCAACTGCGCCAAACGCGCAATAGGCTGCTCTACTTCCTTACCAGCAGTCATCATCAAATCGGCCAACTCATCTATTACCAACACAATATAAGGCAAAAAGCGGTGTCCGCGTTCAGGATTCAACTGTCGCTGAATAAACTTAGCGTTGTATTCTTTGATATTTCTTACGCCTCCGTCTTTGAGCAAATCGTAGCGATTGTCCATCTCAATACAAAGTGAATTGAGGGTGTAAACCACTTTTTTGGTATCGGTAATAATCGCCTCTTCACTGTTGGGAAGCTTGGCCAAGAAGTGTCGTTCTATTTTGTTGAACAAAGTCAACTCCACCTTTTTGGGGTCTACCAACACAAATTTGAGCAGAGCGGGGTGTTTTTTATAAATCAAAGAAGCCAACAACACATTCAATCCCACCGACTTCCCTTGTCCTGTAGCTCCGGCCATAAGTAAGTGAGGCATCTTGGCTAAATCAGTAATAAACAATTCGTTGGAAATTGTTTTTCCTAAAGCAATCGGCAGCTCAAAGGTACTATCTTGGAATTTTTTACTTGCCAAAACCGACCGAATCGAAACCATCTCGCGGTTTTTGTTGGGTAGCTCTATTCCGATGGTTCCCTTACCCGGCATAGGCGCAATAATCCGAATACCCAAAGCGGCCAAATTAAGCGCAATATCATCTTCTAATCCCTTGATTTTGGAAATACGTACCCCTACATCTGGTACAATTTCATACAACGTAACCGTGGGGCCAATCGTAGCTTTGATACTTGCAATCCCGATTCCGAAATGCCCCAAAGTTTCGACGATTCTATCTTTGTTGGATTCCAGCTCTTCGGCGGTTACTTTAGAATTACTTTCGCCTCGATTGTGCAACAAATCAATAGTAGGATATTGATAATTGCCCAACTCAAGGGTAGGGTCATAAGGCCCATGAAGCGCCAATAGCTCGTTGGCAGCTTGCTCGGCATCCACAAACGGAACTACCGGGATTTTGGTCGTTGTTCCTGAAATAGGGGGAATATTTATTTCTTCTTCGGCAGAGGCTTTTATTTCTTCGGCATTTTCTACAATCAGCGTCAAATTGGGTGCTTGCGGCTTCGGAGCAGGCTTTACACTAGTATTGCTATTCAATTCCACCGTTTTGGCATTATTTTCTTCTGCCTCAAGTGCTTTTTCTTTTACCGAATTTTCAACGGATGTTTTTACTTTAGAAGAAGGTTCTTCGGTAGTTTCTTGTTTGTCTTCTTCCAATACCACCTCTATATCTGGTGGAGCCACTTTCCTTTTAATAGGATTATTGAAATACTGGCCCAATTCTTCTAAAGAATCAACCCCATGAACATACACCAAAATCACCGCTAGGAGTCCAATCACCACAAAAATCCCTCCCCAACCAATGTAATGGTCAAACATAAGATTGATTTCATAGCCGATTCCCCCGCACAAATAGCTGAGGGAACGAGCCAAATCAGCTTGTACTACAAAAAAGCCAAAAAACATCCCCAGCCAAGCGATGTAAACTAGTGTGATTTGAGTAGTACGTTTTAGTGGCAATATTTCGTAATTGAGAGCAATCTTCCACCCAATCAGAAAAAGTAAAAAAGGAAATCCAAGGGCCGCAATGCCAAACCATCGAAAAATGAAATAATGGGAAAGCACTAATCCAAAAAAGCCCATGATGTTTTGGGTTTCGCGGACTGGGACTCTGAGTTTAGTAGTAAAAGCCGAATCTACTACGCTTTGGTCAGCAGCCCCCGTAAACAAATACCATATAAAAGCCCCCATCATATAAAGAGACAACATTACTAATACCCATCCCCACATTTTGCGATTACGCGGATCAGAGGAGAATCCACCGAGAGGATTTTTTTCCGGTCTGGAATCGGAGGTATTGCTAGTCGCATTGGTATTTTTACGCTCGCGCTTGGAAGAGGGCGTTGACGGAATAACATTTCTAGCCATCGTTTAATCGTTATCGGTTGTTAATAGGCTGAGGAAAAGGCATTTTACTCATGAGCGTTTCATGGATAAAACACATAAGATTACTTTCTTCTTTTTCACAAAAGAGAAAGATACTTAAATATAGGATGTGCGAATGCACTTTTATGGGGTAAAAATGAAGCGCTATACTAAAGTTTTGCAAATCCGCTTTGCCAATGCTGGGCCTTCATATATAAAACCTGTATATATCTGAACCAAACTAGCACCGGCTTCAAGTTTTTCGCGAGCTTCTTGGGGGGAAGAAATGCCACCCACCCCAATCACAGGAAAAGCTCGACCAGACTTTTTGCAAATATAACGAATAACTTCCGTTGAACGATGCGTAAGTGGAGCTCCACTTAATCCACCCGCCCCAATTTTTTTCACATAATCGCCGTCAGTCTGTAAGCCGTCGCGGCTAATTGTGGTATTTGTCGCAATTACGCCTGCGATTTGGGTGGTAGTCACAATCTCAATAATATCGTCTAATTGGCTATTGGTGAGGTCGGGGGCAATCTTCAATAAAATAGGCTTGGGAGTAGCCGCCCCCATTTTCGCGGCCCATGCTTCGGCTCGTAGTTTGAGTGCCGCCAAAATTTTCATTAGTGGCTCTTTTTCCTGCAAGTCGCGTAAGCCAGGCGTATTGGGCGAACTTACATTGACTACAAAATAATCTACCTCTTCATACAAAGCATCCAAGCTTTTGAGGTAATCGTCAAGGGCATTTTCGTTGGGAGTTAGTTTGTTTTTTCCAATATTCCCTCCAATCAAAATATTGGTTTTGCGTTTGCGTAGGCGTTCTGCTGCAGCGGCAGCGCCTTTATTATTAAAGCCCATGCGATTGATAATCGCTCGGTCGGGTTTGAGGCGAAACAAGCGAGGCTTTTCGTTTCCGTCTTGAGGCAGAGGAGTGACCGTTCCGATTTCCACAAATCCAAAACCCAAAGCCGCCAATTCATCCACCAACTCGGCATTTTTATCAAAACCCGCTGCTAAGCCTACCGGGTTTTTAAATTTTAAGCCAAACACTTCCCGTTCTAAAGAGGGATGTTCATAGTTAAAAAGTTGTTGAGCTAAAAACGAAACGCCAGGAATCCTGAACAAAAACTTGAGGGTTCCGCATATGAAATGATGCACCTGCTCGGCATCAAAACGGAACAAAATCGGGAGGATGAGCCACTTATACATGGCCACAAAAGTAACAATAAAATGCCCTCTTAAAAAATTTGTTGACGATATGGAATATTGAATCTTATGCCAAAAGTAGCAGAAGTGGTATTCATATTTAAAGGTTCATAAGTACTTTCTTGGCGACGCACAAAGAAACGACCGTCAATAAATAGGTTGTGTTTGAGCATATACGACATCCGTAAATCGGCAAAGGTAGTTTCGACAGGGGTACCTTGCCCGATAAAATTACCGGTATCTCGTGGGCGATTATCTTCATAACTTCTCCAAATATTAGCTCCCCAATTGCGCCCATCGACGTCAAGCCCTTTTTTAGCTTTCACCAATGTCCCATAGACCGTCAGGCGCCGAGTAGGCTGATAGCGCGCAATACCTACCACCTCCCAAAAGTTGGCCGCCAAAGGATGCGCCAAAGGAAGATCAAAATGTACATAGTTGTTGAAGCCTGACTTGTGAGAATAAGTATAAGGGCGTGCGAGGTTGAGTTCGGTTTGTAAGTCTAAGTTTTTGACACCAAAGGCATCCACGTATTTGAGTCCCGCCTGAAACCCAAATTTTTTACCCCACGACCCTTTTTTGCCAAAGTATTCGGAAGTTTTGAATTCATCCAACATAAATTGGCTATAAAACCCAAAGCGTTTGAGAAAATTCCAGCGGACATCAAAGCCTAGCATGGCATTGTCGGCACTGCCTAGATAGGTTTCGAGATAGCGGTAAAAAATAATAGGATTGAGATAGTTTAGGTCAAATCCACCATTTTCACGACCAAATATTTCTGCCTCAAAAATCCCTAAACTAAAGTTTTTGCCTAGGTTCATGCTTAAATGATGGATAGCGGCATACTTTTTATTGATGGGCTCATCGGGCGAACGACCAGGCTGATTGTAGAGCATATTCGCCCACAAATTGGTATATTGAAAACGCCCTAACTGCGTAGTCATTTTCAAAAATAAGTAAGGCGAACTCCAATCCGACAATAGCATAGAGCGGAATCCACTCCCTATAAAATTTCTATCGTGTCCAAATTGGATATTGATTTGTTTGATGGGATTAAACGTAATATACCCACGTGCCGAAATAAAATCGACCCCATAAGTTCGTACACTTTTAACGAGACTTTCGCCAGGTACGACATAGAGTGGATAATTAAGGTATATCTCACGTACGTTGAGAGTATAGTCGCGCACATACTTCCCAAACATCCCCTGTGTATCAGTCACATAAGTATAAAACCCCAATTTCTTACCAATCAATCCTCTTAATTCGACGCCACGGGCTGTGAGCCATAAATAATCTTTGGAACTATTTTCAGTGCCCAAAATAAGGTGTGTTACTGGGCTAAGATGAAGGTCAAAGTTTTTGTTTTGGACATAATAAAAATCCGATGGTTTTTGATAAAAACGTTTCAGTAATCGCTTCTGACTCATCGGCGTTCGGTCGGCTGACCACTCCCAACTATCTTGACGGAGGTATTCGATGTTGAAAAAGTCGGTATCATTGAGTGGCATCGTGCGGTCGGCCATGATACTATCCAACAAACCAATGATTGCTTTACGCTCAAATGGTTTTACGCCAATGTGAAAATCTTCGCTAAGCTTTCCGCGACGAATTTCCAAACGATCTATTAAGTGATAATAATCATCATTGAGTGGGGCATATTGCGACTGTCCTACCGCACTTTGCAGCACCACAAAACAATATATAAGGGTAACGTAAAGTCTAAATTGCATAGTATTTATATATGACTTGAGCAAATTAAGCTAATTTTGTCAATCAAAATGGTTTATGGTAATACCGTTTGGTCTGGCAAAATTGTCAACACTCTAATAAAATAGATTATTCTCTTGAGTAAGTCTTCCAACACAGTTTATTTTCCTAACCTCAATGGCGTGCGTTTTATTGCGGCCTTCTCGGTTTTGATTCATCACATTGAGCAAGTAAAAGAGGTGTTCAAAATTCCGCATTTTTATGATAACCACCTCATAAAAAGTATGGGAAAATTAGGGGTGGATTTATTTTTCGTTTTAAGTGGGTTTTTGATTACCTATCTTTTACTTCACGAAAAGGGGCGGTTTGGGAAGATTAACACCCGCGATTTTTATATCAGGCGCATCCTCAGAATATGGCCGCTGTACTTCCTAATCGTATTGCTTGCCTTTTTTGTGTTTCCTCATATTCCCTTTTTTGTACCACCAAACAACGAGATTTCGTTTATGTCCGAAAACTTCTATCGGCGACTATCACTTTTCTTGTTGGTACTACCCAATATTGGTTTTATTCTCTACAATTCACCCTATCTAGCCGCTCAAACCTGGTCTATCGGCGTCGAAGAGCAGTTTTATTACCTTTGGCCGTGGATTATCAAAAACTTCAGCTGGAAGCGACTCATCATCACAATTACCATTTTTTGCCTCGGCACTTTCTTTGTTTTTTATGTTTATTATGAGTGGATAGGTAACACCTACTATGCAAACAACGTGCCTGAAATTGTGCGTTTCTTTTTTAGTCAGTTTCGTATCATTACGCTTATGACAGGAGGCGCGTGTGCGATGCTGGTTTATTACGATAAAAAGAAAGTATTAAACATCCTCTTCCGCAAAGATGTGCAGATGGTAGTCTATGCTGTGCTAGTGATTTGTTTGGCAACTGGCTTTCATATCAACCACATCAACCTAGAGTTTTATGGCTTATTTTTTGGATTTTTTATCCTGAATGTCTCCAGCAACCCACGCTCTATTGTCAATCTTGAATACCCGTGGATTTCGTATTTGGGTAAAATTTCGTACGGGGTTTATATCTATCAAACCGCCTTTATTGTATTTGGTGTGCATTTGATTCAGTGGGTATTTGGCAAAGATTTGTCCACTTGGAGTTTCAATCTGCTGCTTTATCCGTTGGCTACCGGGCTTACTATTTTGGTAGCGGGGCTTTCTTATCGGTATTTTGAAAAACCATTTCTTGACTTCAAAAATCGTTTTAGTCGCCATTCAACGGGTCGATGATAAACGTACCAACTCAGCCATCGTATAGGTTTTAAGCCCCAACTTACGGCTCTCGGCCAGTATATATTCTAATTTTTTGACATCAAAACCATAAGGCTCATCTGAAGCGTCAAACAAAGGGCGATGCCCCATCAACATGAGTACGGTATTGGTATTTTTGGCCCGAATCAGGCCATCACGTAGCTGTGCGTCGGTGATATGAGTCAATTGGTCAATCAAGAGCGAATGCACCGTAGGGTCGGGTTGGTCAAAATGATAGTAAATTTCATCCATTGCAAACACACTCCTTTTGAGCGTAAAATAAGGAAGCACGCGCTCTGTCATGGATACATCCCGTAGAAGTATGAAATAATCACGCAGCAACCGCTGATCGGTAAACCAAGTTTGCTGCCCGCCCACGTGTGCAAAAGTGACGGGTCGAAATCCCGCTTTTTGCATCGAAACTACCTCTGCCTCTACTTCATTTTTAAAAAAAGCATCCAACGAGCCGCTCCCTCGCCAATAATCCAACACTCGGATATGCGCTGCTCCGTGCGCTCCTATCTCGTGCCCGTCGCTTTCCAGCTCATGAAGCCACTGAATTTCTTGGGGCGACAAGCTATCAAACTGAGTCACATAAAAGGTAACATGAGCGTCGTATTTTTTGAGCAAGGGCCGTAGCTGCATCCATTCTTTGAGGTAGCGGTCGTCTAACGAAAATGCAATTCCAGCAGGATGCTTCTCTCCTTTTTTTTGGCAACCTATTGTTCCCAAAAACCCAATTAACAGTAAAAGGATAATGTTTTTGTTTTTCAAAGAATGAGTTCGTATTATCGTTGCTACAAATGTAACGTCCTAAACGCAAACTACCCACTTTCTTATGTTTGTCCTTACTCAACAAGCTTCTATTGCTAATCATTTTTTGGCCGAACTCCGCGACGTCAACATCCAACAAGACAGAATGCGGTTTCGTCGTAATTTAGAAAGAGTGGGAGAACTATTGGCGTACGAAATCTCCAAATCTTTGCCTTATCGCCCGGCAAGTGTCACCACACCCCTCGGAAAATCAGACACACGCCTCTTGCGTCAACCTCCCGTATTGGCTACTATTCTGAGAGCGAGCTTGCCTTTTCACCAAGGTTTCTTACATTTTTTTGACCATGCGGATAGCGCTTTCATCGGCGCTTATCGAGGACACCATATTGGAGATGACGATTTTGAGGTTGAAATGGACTACATTACCGCCCCCGACCTCCACGAACGAACCTTGATTTTGATGGACCCCATGCTTGCCACAGGTCGTTCAATTGAGAAAGTTTATCATGCTTTGTTACGATTTGGCATTCCGGCCCAAACCCACATCGCTGCCGTTATTGCAAGTCCTGAAGGTGTAGGTTATCTCCAAAAACGTATGCCCGAATGTCGCTTATGGATAGGAGCAGTAGACGAAAAGCTCGACCCACACTACTATATTGTCCCTGGACTGGGCGACGCCGGTGACTTATCGTTTGGAGGTAAGTTGTAGAAATGCCCAACCAACCTTCTAATGAAAGCACTGTTACCACTGCTATGTTGTATGATAGGGCTTTGGCCTTTGGTATATGCCCAACAGCAGTGGTACTTTGACAACTATACCCAACGTGATGGCCTCGCCTCTGATATTACCCTCCATGCCCTCAAAGACAAACGGGGTTTTGTGTGGTTTGCTACCCGTCATGGCCTGAGCCGCTATGATGGGCTTCATTTTAAGAACTACCCATACAATCCTAGCGATACCAACGGCATCCGAGGGCGTAGGCTTTACAATATCGTAGCCGACCCGCAAGGGCGTATTTGGATTAGCATGGAAACAGGCGTGTGCTATTATGATGAAGCCCACGACAATTTTCACTATGTTTATTTCAAAGAAACAAATGGCCGTTGGGTATTCATGCCTATCTTGGCCGAAGGTCATAATATCTGGATTGCAGCCAATGGGCTAGGCTTGGTCAGATACGACCAACGCACTAAAAAAATATATCCTACGCCGCTTACCGAACGGAAAACCAATTTTTTTATCACTCTCTACAAAAGCCGAGCAGGTGAAATATGGGCAGGCACGATTCACAGTGGCTTGTTTAGGTATTTTCCCAAAAACAATCATTATGAAGAATACGCCCACCAAGACCCTACCATAGAATACACCGAAAAAAACCACATCAACTCCATCACCGAAGACAAACACGGTAATCTGTGGCTTGGAAGCGAAGGTGGTGGTCTACAATATTTAGATTTAAAAAGCCGCACCTTTCAGCTCTTTTACCCAGACCAGAAGAATCTCAAAAAACCCTTTGCCGTCATCAAGCACACGGCTTTTTTACCTTCTCTCACGGGCGACTCTGTACTATGGTGTGGTACGTTTGGGCGGGGAATGTACACCTTCCATCTCCGTACCCGTACTTTTTCCCAAGCCCTTCGCAATCCTCCGCTCGAAAAAGGTCTGGTCAGTCCTTTTGTCAATTATTTCTTTTTAGACAATCAAGGTATTCTCTGGATAATGACCCACCTTGGTGTCAGCAAAGCACTTTTTGGCGCTCATCAAATCCACTCGCTCAAGCTGCCTTTTTTGCAAGAGTTAGGAAACCCTTATTCCGACAACAGTATTTTTGAAATCAAGCCCGATGTGCGCGATTCCTCGATTTTGTGGATGGCTTCTTGGGGTGGCGGGGTGCTCAAATATGACTTTCAAAACCAAAAACTACTAGCTTCTTATCTCAACCAAAGCCCCGATGTTCACCATTGGAATGTTCGTTCGGTATGTTTTGACAAAAAAAAGCGATTATGGGCTGGTACCGAAAATGGATTATTTTATTTTGACATCTCTTCTGATACTTTTCGGGAGTTTAAGCTACCCTCTTTTCCACAACGCGCCGAAAAAGTAATTTATGATATCGTAGCCGATTCCCAAAACAACCTGTGGGTAGCTTCTAGCAGTGGATTGCTACGCATTGATGCCACTACGCAGCAAGTCAGACAATTCAGTATGAAAGAAGGCTTGCTTGATTTTGTGGTCAATCGGCTTTTGCTCGACGCCTCGCAAAAACTTTGGGTAGCCACCCGCAAAGGACTGCATCATTTTGACACTCAAACCTACAAAATCGACTACTATCGGCATCCTTCCACGGCCAACAACGACCTCAATGTAGGATTAGGGATGGCATTCGACCACAAAGGACAACTATGGATTGCGGCCCGAGGAGGTCTTTCAGTACTGGATGTAAAACGTAAAAGGTTTAGAAATTTTGGCGAAAAACAAGGATTCAATGCCTCCCAATGCAATGATTTGTACATCGACGATGCCCAAAATGTATGGATAAGCACCCAAGGGGACTTATTTGTGTATGACACTAAGAATCATAGTTTCCGCTCTTTTTCGGTCAAAGACGGCCTTTTTGGGAGTTTTATGTACGACCGCATCAGTGTAGTCAAACCCAACGTTTTTGTCAATTTTATCGGAGCCGTTAGTTATTTCACCCCCCAAAATCTCTTATCTCCTACCGAAGATGCCCCTTTGGCATTTACAAGTTTTAAGGTGATTGACCAAGAAATGCCTTTTGACCGCGACCAAACCGCCACGCGACCTTTCCGTATCAAATACCAACAAAATGTTTTGACCTTCGAATTTTCGACCCTTGATTTTCTCAATCCCGAAAAAGCTCGTTATAGCTATAAACTTGAAGGATTTGACCCGAATTGGTCGGCTCTTTCTCCCAAACACACCGTGACTTATACCAATCTTGACGGGGGAGAATATACTTTTTGGGTACGAACGCTCAACAAAATGGGCCAATGGAATCGTCCGATTGCCTTCAAAATCTTGATAGAACCTCCCTTCTGGAAAACATGGTGGTTTAGAGCGCTTGCGGTTGCGGTATTGTTGGGGGTTTTATACATAGTGTATCGCTCCAAACTCCAACAAGAACGCCAAGAAGCCGCTTTTCGTCAGCAACGTACCGAAGCCGAAACCAAGGCCCTTCGTGCGCAAATGAACCCTCATTTTGTGTTCAATTGCATGAATACCATTGAGTATTATATCCTTAGTAATCAATCACACAAAGCTTCTATTTTTTTACAAAACTTTTCGTTGTTGGTCAGAAATGTGTTAGAAAACTCTCAATTTGATTTGATTTTTCTCTCGCATGAGTTAGAAACCCTTCAGCTCTACTTAGACCTCGAAAAAGAACGCGCTGAAGACAAATTTACCTATCAAATCCAACTCAGTCAATCCCTTCCGCTCACTACTCAAATCCCGCCGCTTTTGCTCCAACCCTTTGTAGAAAATGCCATTTTACACGGTCTCAGGCACAAAACCGACGGCCAAGGGCTGCTTCTCATTAAGCTATGGGCTACGACCGATAGGCTTTGGATACACATCGAAGACAATGGCGTGGGTCGGGAGGCTGCCACCGAAATCAATCGTCAGCAAAGTCGCAAAAAACAATCATTGGGAATGAAAGTAACTGCCGACCGTATCGCAGCCCTACCTTTGGCTACGGGGCAGGCGCCCGCTGCTTTTGAGATTGAAGACCTACCACCGCCGTACGGAACGCGAGTTGTGATAAACTTACCTCTGTATTTAGTCAACGGTAACGAAAATCCGAACGCTCTGCTCTAATTTGCACTGCCAAACACTCCCTTTCCCATGTTGAAAGTCATTTTGATCGACGACGAGCGCATGAGTCTTGAGGTACTAGCTATCAAACTACGTAGCCTAGCACCTCATACCGACATTCTGGCCACCTACCAATCGCCCGAAGAAGCCATCGTGGGGATTCGTCAGCTCAAACCTGACGTGGTTTTTTTGGACATCGAAATGCCCCAAATCGACGGCTTTACGCTTCTCAGGCACCTAGAACCTTATTCTTTTGAAGTGATTTTTACCACGGCTTATCACCAATACGCCATTGAAGCTTTGCGCCTTAGTGCTTTGGATTTTTTGCTAAAACCTATCCGCGAAATCGAACTTAGCGCCGCCCTCCAACGCCTCGAAAAGAAGCGACAAAATCAACAAAATACGCCTTCGGTGTTGCAGTTCAACAAAATCGCCATTCCCTCCCTCAAAGGCATTACTTTTGTGCCTATTGAGGAGATTGTGTGGCTCGAATCAGACAGCAACTATACGGTATTTCATTTGGCACATCCCAACGGTACTCAAGTTCGCAAAATAGTAGCTTCGCGTACACTCAAAGAGTTTGAAAACATACTGACTCCGGTGCAGTTTTTGCGGGTACATCGCTCGGCGCTTATCAATTTACTCCGCATCAAAGAATATACCCGCGGCGAAGGAGGCACGGTATTGATGGACGACGGCTCAGAGGTCGAAATCGCCCGCAGCGAAAAAAAAGGGTTTTTGGAAAGGCTGGGGCTATGAAAGTTGTTTCAAAAATGGTTATGTCGTAGTATCAGGTTAAACGCATTATAATTAACCTCGTCGAAGCGAAATATTTGTAGTAAGCAAACCTACAAGCGCCAATAAGGAAGGAGGCCATATTTCTTTTGCTACAAATTTCACGTTCCTCCGGAACTCGGCACGCAAAAAAATGATTCCTCAATCGCATTGACCCTATTTTTTAATGCGTTTATCTATTGTAGAATGAAAGATGAATTTAAAACCAGTAAATTTCTGAGTCTTATTCTCCGGCATCGCCCTGATTTAGTGGACCTTGAGATGGATAAAAATGGCTGGGTATCAGTAGAGGAATTACTTGCCAAAACTGCTACCAAAGGGCATCCCCTTACTTTTGAAGAATTAAAACACCTTGTACTCACTAACAATAAACAGCGCTTTGCATTTAGTCAGGATTTTCAGAAAATTCGCGCTAATCAAGGGCATTCCATCGAAGTAGATTTGGCGTATGACAAACAATTGCCGCCTTCTTTTTTATATCATGGCACTGCCGAGAAAAACCTTAGTTCTATTCTCAAACAAGGTATTCAGAAGAGAAATCGCCATCATGTCCATTTAAGTGTGGATAAAGCAACCGCCTATAAAGTAGGCATACGACATGGCAAACCTAGTATTCTCAAAATCAACACAAAATTGATGTCGGAGGCTGGTATCGCTTTTTATCTTTCGTCTAACGGCGTATGGCTAACCGATTTTGTGGCACCTGCTTTTATCGAAATAGAAGATAGTGAACAATAATCCTTATGACTTAAATATTCCCGCTATCTTTGTGACCAAATTAACGCTTTAATAGTGAATAGTCATGTAATCGGTTGCTCTTTTATTCTCTTCTAAAAACGCACTTACTATAGTGCGCAGCAATCTTTTTGTGTTTATTTAAAGTGTTTAATCATGGCTATTTCAACCAAATACGGTCGAACGTATCATTACCCTTTTTCACCAGGTACTACAAGCGACGACCGTATTAATCATCACTATTGGGAATCTTTTTCCCAAATACCCGAATTAATTCATACCGAAAAACTGGACGGAGAAAACAATTGCTTGAGCCGCTATGGGGTTTTTGCTCGTTCACATGCTGCCCCCACTACTTCACCTTGGACAAGTACCCTACGTCAACGTTGGCAATTGTTGAAGGATGACCTCGGTCATTTAGAGATATTTGGAGAGAATCTATTTGCTATCCATTCCATTGAATATCAGAAATTAGAATCCCATTTTTATGTCTTTGCAGTGCGCGAGCACGACCAGTGGTTATCGTGGGAAGAAACAGAATTTTATGCTCAATTCTTCGACTTTTCTACAGTACCTGTATTAGAGAAAATATTGATGCCCATCTCCCAAGCTCTGTTTGAGGAAAGTGTATTGCATTGGGCCTTACAGCCGAGCCAATTGGTATCAGTCGATATTCAAACTAACCAACCTTGTACAATGGAGGGAGTTGTGACACGTAACGCGGCACAATATTCAACGGATAATTTTACTCAGAATGTTAACAAATACGTTCGAAAGGGACATGTCAAAACAGACGAACATTGGACTAGAAACTGGAAACGCGCATCTCTGATGTGGGAAAGGAGGAAGGATGTGGAAAATCACTCAAAATAAAGAATGGAGTTTTTTGGAAAGTCAATTTGATTGGGTACGTGACATGGCCTCCACGCCGCAAGACCCTTACCACCATGCAGAAGGCAACGTCGCAATTCATACCCAAATGGTTTTGGCAGAACTAATCAAAAATGAAGACTATCAAAAACTGGATCCTCAATCTCAGGAAATCGTATGGGCAGCAGCCCTAATGCATGACCTCGAAAAACGTTCGACCACTATCATAGAAGCCGATGGACGTATTACTTCTAGAGGACATGCTAAAAAAGGCGAATTAAGTGCCCGACTATGGCTATATCAAAATACAGATGTACCTTTTGATATTCGTGAACAAATATCAAAACTTGTGCGCTATCATGGGCTTCCGCTTTGGTTTTTTGAAAAAGAGAACTCCCAAAAAGCTATCTTACAAGCAAGTCTAGAAGTCTCAATGTCTCAGTTAGGAATGATAGCAGAAGCCGACAGCCGTGGTAGAATATGTACAGACCAAGCCGAATTACTCTATCATAATGGACTATTCCGTACCTATTGTGAAGAGCTTGACTGTTGGAATCAACCATTTCAATTTTCCTCATCTTTGGGGCGTTTCCTATATTTTCGCAAAGAAGATCAATCTCCTGACTATGAACCTTTTGACAATACAACATGTGAGGTAATATTATTATCAGGATTGCCTGGTTCAGGTAAAGATACTTACATTCAAAAGTTCTTAAATGGGATTGCGGTAGTTAGCTTAGATGATATTCGTCGCCGTCTTAACATCTCTCCTACTGATTCGAAAGGTAATGGTAGAGTGATTCAGGAAGCTAAAGAAGAAGTAAAAACGTATCTGCGAAAGAAGCAACCTTTTGTATTTAATGCGACAAACATTAGTCGCTCAATTCGAGAGTTATGGATTGACTTGTTTGTAACTTATGGTGCCAAAACCCGAATTGTATATTTAGAAGTTCCTTATAGGCAATGGCTTTCACAGAATAAAAACCGTACTTATCCTGTACCAGAAACTGTGCTATTTCGGCTTTTAAACAAGTGGGAAGTACCAGCATCTTGGGAGGCACACACCGTAGAGTATATAGTATCCTAAAACCTAGAAAGCATAAAGAACCTGACAGAGTGTTGTACTGTTATTTAATTTATGCTTTCTTATTGGCTTTTCTTTTTACTTACAATAGTACCTCAAAAGTTTAAACTAAATTTGTTTTTGACATTTATACCTGGTTGTATTCCATGAATTCCCCAAAAACTGACACCCCCACTACTGTACGCGAAGGCGAACAACTCAACGTGGCTAATTTGAATGCTTATTTTGCTAACCAACTACCTGATTTTGGAGATATTACGGAGGTAAGTCAATTTCCCGGGGGATATTCTAACTTGACGTATTTTCTCAAAACTACCCACCAAAAAGAGTATGTTTTGCGGCGGCCTCCATTCGGAGCCAAACATATCAAAGGTGGACATGACATGGGCAGAGAATTTAGGGTGTTGTCGATGCTACAAAGGGCAGGCTATCCCAAAATCCCTCAGCCTATCATCTACTGTGAAGACGAAAGTGTACTTGATTGTCCTTTTTATGTGATGCAGCGCGTCCAAGGGGTGATTTTGCGGGCACACACTGCCCCCAAAATGGGGATTGAACCTCCTACGATGCGAAAAATAGCAGAAGCTTTGGTAGATAATCTCGCTCTTTTGCACAGTATCGACATTCGCACTACGGGGCTGATTGAGCTGGGCAAACCCGAAGGATACATCCAACGGCAAGTAGACGGCTGGTACAAAAGATATAAAAATGCCCAAACCGACGAAGTGCCTTTATTTGAACAAGTTCATGAGTGGTTGGTAAAAAACCTACCCCTCGAAAATCCGCCAAGCCTCATTCACAACGACTATAAGTACGATAACCTAGTCCTCAATTCGACCGACCTTACCGACATCGTAGCGGTACTAGATTGGGAAATGACCACCGTTGGTGATCCACTTATGGATGTGGGTACTTCGCTTTCGTATTGGTCTGAACCAAGCGATGGCGCGTTTGAAAAAAGTTTCAATCTTACGTGGCTTCCCGGCAATCTTACCCGCCAAGAATTTGCAGACCGCTATGCCCAAAAAAGTGGCCGTGATGTAGCCAACATTTTATATTACTACGTTTTTGGGTTGTTTAAAAACACCGTAGTCATCCAACAAATATACGCGCGTTGGAAGCAGGGTTTTAGCAAAGATAAGCGGTTTGGGGGACTTATCTTGGGGGTACATTCTCTGAGCAGTACCGCCGCCAAAGCTTTAGAAAGAGGCAAAATTTAAGGTTAAAAACTAAGAAAAGGCACGCCTGATAAAACCCGCTAAAAAACCGCCCACCAACACCGGGAAAAACTGAAGCAAAGCCGTAAACTTGGTGGCATCGGCGTCGAAGGGAGTCATCCAATGCGCTGCTTCAATCACAAAATACCATCCAATAATCAAAACTACCTGCAAGAGCGCCAAAATCCAGCCTTTGCGCGGCTGTAGCCAACCTATCACAAGACCCACTATCAATCCTACTAAAAAAGGCAAATGAATGGTGGGGCCATAAAAACAAGCCGCTGCCACTATCACACTCAAAACAACAGTAAGCAGTAAGTCGCGCACAAATTTTTGATTCCAGATAGAGTCCATGCGATGAGGGAGATTGATGTATACCAGCAAAGATACACGCCAAAATCTACAACGAAGAGGTCTTGTTTATTTTACTTCCTCCAAAATAGAACTACTCAAGCGAAGAAGCTCTATTTCGGTCACTTTGACGTTGAAGGCAGCTTCAATCAGACGTGATTCGGTAGCTACGGCGTTGCGCTGAGCTTCTCTAAATTCGAGCGGGGTGGAGTTTCCAAACTTAAATCTTTCAAAAGCCAAATCTACGTTTTGGCGGGCAATGGTCAGATTTTTTTCTTCAAACTCAAAGAGTTGGAGGCTATTCCGATACGTATTATAAGTCCGCTCCAACATCGACAAAAGCTGCAACTGCGCATCAGACTGTTGGTATTCGGCAATGTAAGTATTGACTTTGGCATTTTGCTCACGGCGCCGCTGATTGAGTCCGTCATAAATCGGAATCACCAACCGCGCTCCATAATTGAGCGAGCCGTTTTTGCTGCTTTTCACCCCAAAACCCACTTCATTGTTGAGGGTGTTGTAGGTATAGCCTCCCAACAAATCCACTTGTGGCAACCGTGTGGCGCGGGTTTCACGCTCTACGATAGAGGCGATTTTACGGTTTTGGTCAGCCGCGATAAGATTAGGATTCTTGATTTTTAGGTTTTCCTGTAGCTGTGCTATTTGTAAATCTTTTCTGAAAATAATGGTATCAGGTACGTTGAAATCAATCTCAAAATCGCGTAGCATCAGGGCATTGAGATTGATTTTGCTATTTTTTAACACTTGTTCTTGCGCCACCAAAGCCGCCTGGTCGCCATTATAATCCACTTGAGCAGCCAAATACTCCGACTTGGAAGTAGTACCTACTTCATAGTTGGCCTTGGCCAATTCTCGTCTTGTGTTTGAAATATCAAGGGCATCTTTGAGGGATTCGAGGCGTTGTTTTTGGCGAATTACATCATAATAAGCCGCCGCTATTTGCGCCACGGTATTTTCGATATTGATTTTGACGTTGGTTTTACCCAAATTTTCAATTTCACGCAATCGGTCGGCGGTGGCAAACATTCCCATACCATCAAATACCGTCCATACTAGGTTGACACCCGAACTCGAATTTCGGTTTTGTACCCCTGTTTGCACCAATGGGTCGCGGGTGGTAGTACCAATCGGGAAAAAAGTCTGATTGACACTGTTGGTGGTGAAGTTGGCTTGGGTGGAGGCCGATACTACTGGTAGCATACCTGCATTTCCACGCGTATTGTCATTGTGGGCAATCGCCTCACGGCTACGGGCTATTTTGATGGAATAGTTTTTTTCGAGCGCTGCCGAAATCGCATTTTCGAGGGTAAGTAAATCTTGAGAAAAAGAGATAAAAGGCTGTAAAACAACAACAAACAACAGAATAAATGGGCGCATGGTCAGTAGAAAATCTGAATCAATTACAACTCTAGTTTTCAAAAATAGCGTATTAAAATGTAGATTTAGCGAGTATTTAATTCCGACACGATGAAAAACTACTTTTACGCGCTATTCGCCGCCTTTTTAGCGTCATGTTCAGGCCAAAATAAGGCAGATTTTATAGTTTTTAATGCCACGATTTACACCGTCGATTCCACGTTTTCGAAGGCTACTGCACTAGCCGTCAAAGACGGAAAATTTGCCCTTGTGGGCGATTCAGCTACGGTTTTTAGCCAATATTCGTCCGATTCGGTCATCAATGCCGAAGGCAAAGCCCTCTATCCAGGATTGTACGATGCCCACGCGCATTTTTATGGGTTAGGCCAAATGCTCGACCAAGCCGATTTGGTAGAGACCCAATCGGCCGAAGAAGTAGTAGAACGGCTCAAAAAATACCAAGCCGCTCATCCCGACCGCGTTTGGATTATCGGGCGAGGCTGGGACCAAAATGACTGGGCTGTAAAAAAATTCCCAACTAAAGAAATTCTCGATAAAGCTTTTCCCAACAATCCTGTGTATCTGACCCGCATCGACGGTCATGCAGCTTGGGTCAATTCCAAAGCGCTGCAACTGGGCAAAATCACCGCCGCTACCAAAGTAGAAGGTGGGGCGATTCCCCTCCAAAACGGCCAACCTACGGGGATTTTGGTGGACAATGCGATGCGTCTTGCCCGCACCGCCAATCCTCAACCTACTCCCGAAGAAATCAAGAACATCTTGCTAAAAGCCCAAGAAGTCTGTTTTTCGTATGGGCTTACCAACGTGGGCGATGCGGGTCTATCGCCCGAACTCATCGACATCATCGACGATTTGCAGAAAAAAGGCCAACTCAAGATTCGACTTTATCCGATGGTGAGCATCAGCCAAGAAAATGTGGATAAGATGTTGAAAAAAGGTGTTTACGTCACCGACCGCCTCAATGTCCGTTCTTTCAAAATCTACGCTGATGGAGCGCTTGGTTCGCGGGGAGCGTGCTTGCTTCAGCCTTACGCCGACGCCCCCGAAAATACGGGATTTTTGTTGATGAGTCCTTCCGAACTAGAAAATTACATCAAGCAAATTGCCAATAGTGATTTTCAGGCCAATACCCACTGCATCGGCGACTCTGCCAACCGCCTGATGCTCAATCTATATGCCAAATACCTCAAAGGCAAAAACGACCGCCGTTGGCGCATCGAACACGCCCAAATCGTAGATGCAGCCGATGTTCCTACTTTTGGTAACTTCAATATACTGCCATCGGTGCAGCCTACTCATGCTACTTCCGATATGTATTGGGCAGGAGAAAGGCTGGGCAAAGCACGCGAAAAAAATGGGTACGCTTTTCAGGCACTTTTTCAACAAAATGGAAAAATCACCTTTGGAACCGATTTTCCGGTAGAGGCAGTCTCGCCTTTTTATACGTTTCACTCGGCAGTGTATCGGCAAGATGCGAAGGGATTCCCAAGCGGCGGCTACCAAATGGAAGGTGCCCTCAGCCGCGAACAAACCCTGCGTGGAATGACGATTTGGGCCGCCTATGGCAACTTTGAAGAAAATAAGCTTGGCAGCATCGAAGTGGGCAAAGCCGCCGATTTTATCATCTTAGAAAAAGACCTTATGACTGCCCCCGCCGCCCAACTTCGCGACATCAAGGTTTGGAAAACATTTGTAGGGGGCGAAAAAGTATTTGAGCAGAAATAGGTTTAAAGGTCGCTACTTAATAGGGGTACGAGTAGGTTAAATAGCCTAAAATTAGCCTCAGAGAGGCTCAATATTTGTAGTAGGAGAGTATTAATGTCACCCTCCAAGCTCCATAGGAGCGTAATATTACGTTCCTACAGAATACAACACACCCCCTTTCGTTCTTTTCTCTTCCGTTTACTACTTTTAACTTATGTATTGTATGATTTTCAAATTGACATATTTACTTAAGTACTTAAGCAGAAGTAACAAAAATTATATTGCTGATATACTCTAAGCCTCCTGAAACCCCATATCGTGGTAGCGAACCGTCTTTAGATGGGGTCAAGACATAATAAGTACGTTTTAAGAGCTTTAGCCCTGATTTTTCATATAAGTGTTGAAAATCAGGGCTAAAGCCATGTGATTTTCACATATTTTTAGCCCCAGCCTAAAGGCTTGGGGTTAAAATACAAAACCGTATCTAATCTATTTTTGCATGACTACTTATATGTATTTTTGCATAAAATCGTATCTACCGTGACTTTTCGTAAACGCGTTTATAGCACGCTTGAATTTTCGTCTATTGGGCGACGTGGCCTAAGTCTGTATATCAATGTGGGGTTAGTGACAGTGATTGTACTGAACTCCCTTGCTATCATTCTACATACCGTACCCGAACTTGCCCAACATCCTCTTTATAACTCTCTTTTTCAGGACTTTGAGATTTTTTCCGTTTTTATTTTTACCATCGAATATTTTCTTCGGATTTGGTCTTGTCCCGAAAACCCCCGCTATAAAGACGGTTGGCGTGGGCGGCTACGTTACCTTCTTTCATTTTGGGGTATCATTGATTTTTTAGCCATTTTTCCTTTCTACTTTACCCTGTTTTCTTCCGAGTTTGGTATCATTCGGATTTTACGCGTTTTTCGGTTGTTTCGGCTTTTTCGGGTTACGCGCTATGCCCACGCCCTCAAGCTCATTCGGGATGTGATTGTGGAGCACAAAGAAGAACTCCTCCTTTGTTTTTCGTTTATCATTTTTACGCTACTTATTTCATCAAGCGTGATGTATTACCTGGAGCACAGCGTTCAGCCCGAACGATTCAAGAGCATTCCCGCTACGCTTTGGTGGGGTGTGATTACGATGACTACCACCGGCTACGGCGACATGTATCCTGTAACGGCGGCGGGCAAATTTTTTGGAGGCATAGTATTAATAGCCGGAATTGCCTTATTTGCATTGCCAACGGGTATCATCGCCTCGGGTTTTATTGAGCAAATCCGTCGCCCCAAGCGAAATAAGGGCATTCGCTGCCCACATTGCAATGAGTGGATAGATGCCCAAACGCTAAAACACATTCACAAATCTGAAAAAGAAGATTGATGCGTATCGGATTCGACGCCAAGAGAGCTTTCAACAACCGTACAGGATTGGGCAATTACAGCCGTTTTGTGCTCAATGCCCTCCAAACCTTTGCCCCACAGCATGAGTGCTTGGCTTATACGCCCAAAATCAAAGCAGGTTTTTTTGATGATTTCCCTAAAAAAGACCTTCGACTGCCTCCTTCCCAAAACAAACTATATGGTGCTTGGTGGCGAAGCTACGGACTTCCCAAAACCCTTTCTAAAGACAATATTCAACTTTTTCATGGCCTAAGCAATGAGCTTCCCTCGGGGTTGGGTAAGGTGGGGATTCGGTCGGTAGTCACGATTCACGACTTGATTTTTTTGCGTTATCCAGAATTGTATCCCGCTATCGACCGTTTTTTTTATCGCCAAAAGTTCAAAAAAGCGTGCGAGCAGTCTGATTCCATTGTGGCCGTCAGTGAGCAAACCAAGCGCGACATTGTGGATTTCTATGGCATTTCCCCTCAAAAAGTCCGCGTTATTTATCAAGACTGCCACCAAGCTTTTCAGCGTATTGTTTCAACCCAAGAAGTGCTTTTGAAACATAATATTTCCGCCCCTTACGTGCTTTGTGTGGGCACACTCGAAGCCCGTAAAAATCAATTGCGACTTACCAAGGCATTTGCCCAAGCCAATCTTCAAAAAGCGCAATTGATTTTGGTGGGGGGAAAAACCAAATTTCAAGCCGAAATCGAATCTTTTATCGCCAAAAACCATTTAGAAAATAAGGTCAAGATTCTTAATAACGTACCTTTTTCGGACTTACCTGCCTTGTACCAAGCGGCACGGGTTTTTGCTTATCCTTCTTTTTTTGAGGGTTTTGGTATTCCAATTGTAGAGGCACTGCACAGTGGAGTTCCCACTTTGGGGGCTACAGGTTCATGCCTTGAAGAAGCCGGCGGTCAGGGGGCAATTTATGCTAATCCATTGGACGAAAATGATTTATCCGAAAAATTAGCGCAACTTTGGACCAACGAAACCCTTCGTCAGACGCTCATTGCCAATGGTAAAGCGCACATTCAGCAGTTTGGTGCCCAACGCATCGCCACTCAGCTGACCTCACTTTACGAAAGCTTAACCTGAGAAAGGTATTTTTTTAAAATTCAAAAATCGATTACTGTTTTGTCTTTTCCACAATCATTCATACAAACTCTTTCGGCACAGCTCGGCAGCGAATACGACGCTTTTGAAGCAGCTCTTCAGCAAGCGGCTCCTGTGAGCATTCGCCACAATACCGCCAAAGTAGCCGCTTCCTCATTCGACGACCCTATTCGGTGGTGCAAGGAAGGTCAATACCTAGAAAATCGCCCTGTTTTTACGCTCGACCCGCTTTTTCATGCAGGGGCATATTATGTACAAGAAGCTTCTTCGATGCTCATTGGGCACGCCTTGGCGCAGGTAGCTGACCTTACGCAGCCTTTACGGGTATTGGATTTGTGCGCGGCTCCCGGCGGTAAAACTACGCTTTTGGCTTCGCTTTTGCACCCTGACAGCCTACTTTTAGCCAATGAGGTTATCAAAAGTAGAGTATCGATTTTGAAAGAAAACATTCAAAAATGGGGATTGCCACAAGTTCATGTCAGCAACCACGACCCACAGAGTTTAGAAGGTTTGGCCGACTTTTTCGACATTATCGTCATTGATGCTCCTTGCTCAGGCGAAGGGCTTTTTCGTAAAGACCCCGCCGCAATCAATGAGTGGTCGCCCGACAATGTACAAATGTGTGCGGGGCGTCAGAAAAGAATCTTGAGTGCTGCCCTTCCTCTGCTCAAATCGAGCGGAATTTTGGTATACTGTACTTGTACTTACAATGATACCGAAAATCAGGAAAATGCGCAGTTTGTGATAGAAACAGGGGAATTTGAAGAGTTGAAAATCACACTTCCTGCGGAGTGGGGAGTGTGGGCCAAAACCCACGGCTATCAGTGCTATCCGCACCGGGTCAAGGGAGAAGGTTTTTTCTTTAGTGTGTTTCAGAAAAAAGAACCTGTATTTGACCCCGAAGCCAAATATTTCGCCAAAAAAGGTCGCGATTATCGCTTTCGGTCTTTTAAAGCACTGCTTCCCCGCGAAACCACTGAGGTAAAACGGTGGCTCGCTCGCCCCGATGATTTTCATTTTTTCATCAAACCCAACGACGAAATCATTGCGGTACTCGACAGCCAAATAGAAGACCTCAAAATCCTTGACAATGTACTATTTGCCAAGGGTCTAGGTTTAGAAATGGGCGTGTTTAAAGGTAAAGATTTTATTCCTTCTCATGCTTTAGCATTGAGTGTTGAGCTATCCAAAGAGATACCACAGATAGAGCTATCGGAGAGCGAAGCATTGCAGTTTTTGAAAAAAGAAAACTTTCCTTTAGAAGCTCCCAAAGGCTGGCTGCTTGCCACTTATCAAGGACTGGGATTAGGCTGGATGAAAAGTCTGGGAAATCGCTTCAACAACTACTTACCCAAAGATTGGCGCATCAGAATGGAAATTCCTGAATAATCAACACACCTACTTGAAAACGTTTGATAATGCCTTTACCCAAACTCCTTTATCTCTGTATCAACGACGGCTCCGATACCCGTATCAACAAAGAAATCAAGACGTTAGCCACTTCTTTTGATATTGTTTATTTGGGAATTGGCCGCGATGATTCCAAGGCTTTTGCCAAACCCCACTGTCATTCTTTTCATTTGGTGCAAGGCTACCACAAATCACCAAGTACCCTTTTTCGGTATTTTTTTAGGTTTATCAAACTCTACTTTTCAAATCGGCTGGCAAGCATTCATGTCATCAATGAGCAATTGCTGTTGATTTTCTTCCCTTTTTTATGGTGGAGTCGCTCTAAAGTCGTAGCCGACATCTTCGATTCTATTTTTTTGAGAACCAACAAAGCATGGGTACGCTCTCTCCAATCCATTATTTATAATTTTCCAAAAGCTATCATCGTCACCGACGACAACCGTAAAACTTTAGTTCCCACTAAGTTTCACAATAAAACATGGGTAGTCGAAAACTTTCCTTATGCTTTTGCAGACGTACAGCCCAAAGCTGCTTCCGACACAGAGCTTTTGATACTTTACAGCGGTTCGTTGGGCATGACACGGGGAACGAATTTATTAAATGACTTAATTCACTATTCTCCTACTATCAAAATTTGGATGGTAGGATGGGTGTATGACGAGCCTACCCGCCAACTCAGCCAACACCCTCAGGTCACTTTTTGGGGTGTCAAAACCCAGCAAGAAACCATGCGACTAGCCTCAGCATGTGACTATATATTGTCGCTATATGAGCCTATCAACGACAACAACCTCAATGCTAGTCCCAACAAAATCTATGATGCCATTCAGGCCCGCACGCCCGTAATCATCAATGCTGAGATAAAAATCGCGGATTTTGTCGCCCAAAATCACCTCGGATACGTCATGGAGAGTTATTATGTCAAACAGGTCGCCGAAATAGCCAACGATTTGTTACGACTCAAAAATCAATTTGTATTCACCCCCTCTTTCCTGCATACCTATACTTGGGAAGCCATAGAGCACAAGCTCCTCCAAGCTCACCACTAAGCCACTTTTTGATTTCCGCATTTCACTCACTCATTTCCGCTATTTACGCAATGGCGTCCAGAAGTAGTATGTTTTTATTTTAGCTTCGTTCATCTTTCAACCAAGCCATCATCATCATGAAAAAGTCTGCTGCTCGCCAATACCTCTGGCAAGGTTTCTTGTATGTACTGCTAGCAGCATTGGTGTTGTTTTTAATTTTTACCTAAAAAATAGCCGTCAAAACGTCTTTATTCTATGAAAAAAACCATTTTTATCCTCTTCTTCTTAGGCATTTTTGGCATAGAGGGATGCAAGAAAGAAGCAGATATTTCTACCGACGACTGTAGTAGCGACCCTACCGCCTGTGGATGTCCGCAAGCCCCTGCTAGTTGCGGAAGCAGTACGGGCAATACCGCCTTGGGAAAAGGCCAACCCGGAGTGGTCGGTTTGGCAGGGATTGATGCGTGGGACAAACTTGCAAGCAGTGAAAAAAATCGTATCAAAAACTGGAACACGCTTTTTTTACATCAATCGGTAGGGCAAGATTTAGAAGAAGGGGCCAAAAGCAATGGATTCGCTTTTGACTACTATGGTCCTGGCGACAAAACAGACAAAGGGCTACGTGGTGGTATATTCGTAGATGTAGGCGGCATTGCCAATGGTAATCCATACGAAAAAATCAGGGTCTTTCGGGAAAATGCTACCCGCAATAAAGACCTACTCCAAATCGCGGTTTTTAAGTTTGGATATGCTGATGTGATGGACGATAATTCTGAAAAAGTAAAAACCGAATATAAAGCTTTTGTAGATGCGCTTCGCGCACAATCACCCAATCTTCGTTTTGTACACGTGACGCCGCCTCTGGTATATTCCACAACTTCTTTCGAAGGCAACGCCGCCAAAATGAAAGTAGGTCAATGGATGAAAGACACTTTTAAGGGCACCGATGTCATTTTTGATTTGCAAGAAATAGAAAGCAATAATGGCACTTGCCAGCAAAACAATGTATGGCGCATCTGCACCGAAAACCGCAACACCGCTTCCGACCCTTCTGATGTCAATGGCATAGATAGTTCGGACGGGCAAGGACACATCGGCAAGAAAGCAGGCCAACGCATCAGTAAAGCATTGTTAATGAGCATCTACAATGCAGGCAAATAACTCAAAATCATGACAATGTTCCGTAAATCAATAATTTGCTCGATATTGAGATGTAAAAAAAGTTGAGCACATGAAAAAGAAATACGGTTGTTTTACGATTTTAATCGCATTGGTCATTTTCTCTTTGGTAGCGACGGTCGTTGGATATTATGGGAGTTATTGGATGGATTTGTACCAACGTCCTTGGGCTTATAGCCGCGACAGTGACGCCCCCCTTTTGGTGGGCAAATGGCACGGTAACTTTACCGATCCTGATGGCATAAAAAAAGAAATCAACCTTGAGATTTTTGTGCCGATGACTTCTGAAGAGCGATGGGCAAAGGCAGGAAGAAAACGCCGCCGCCGTGGGACTAGCAGCGCCAAAAGAGCCTTTGACGGCCTGGCTATCGTCAGCAGCAAACTTGGCACTGAAACCTACGAACTATGGGGAAACGTAAAACGCGAAGATTTTCATGATTTTGATTTGGACTTTACGGCAGATGAAAACAAGCCCCTCAAAGTACCCAATTTTTATGTCAACATCGCCGAAAAATCTCATTGGAACAATGACCAAATGACCCTCCCTGTCAACTTTAGCTATCGCCTTCCCAATGGCACTAGTCATTGGAGTAGCTCTGACCCTCGATTTAGTAAAATAGTAAGCGTGACTTTAATACGGCAAAAAGAATAACTCTTAATCCCCAAAAACACAATGATACCCTTGAATCGTCTTTTGGCTATACTGATTTTTTGTGGTTTAGCACATATTGCTACGGCCCAACTTCCCAGCAGCATGACAGGCACGTGGAAACGTACAGGCATGACTTCGACTGACTTATCAGGAAAAACCAGCGATGACTTCCAAGAGCATATTAAAACCTTGCCTTGTACAAAAAACATCACCTATACATTCAAAGCCGACGGGAGTTTTCTAACCACCGTACCTAATGAATGTGGCGCAATGAAAAAGACCATCGAAGCCACCAATGGAGCCGGAAAATGCACAGCTTTTGGCAACAAAGTGAAAGTAACGATGAAAGGTTTCCCCGACGCCACTTATGATGTGAAGACCCAAGGCAATACTATGACTTGGGTGTTTGATTATGCTTCCAACCCCAAAGAACACAATGTGGCGGGGAGTAAGCTCAAATCTCTCACCATTGTTTATACCAAAATTTAGTTTTTGACTCTTTTCTCAACCTCATTATGGTATGAAAAACGCCCTCATTTCCGCGCTATTTTTTTGGGTTATCCTAACAAGCTGCAAGAAGGAAGAAGTAGTGACCGACGAATGCGACAACGACCCTACCGCCTGTGGCTGTCCCCAAGAGCCGCCGAGCTGTCAGGGCAACAACGGCAACACGGGGTCGTTGAGTGGGAAAATATACGTATCGCCCAACGGCAACGACTCCAACGACGGCTCAGAAAGCAAGCCATTCAAAAGTTTACAGGCGGCTATCGACCAAATTGACCCTGCCAAAAGTGCTGAAATCATTTTACGGGGTGGTACCTATGAAAGCAAGGAAATAAAATTTAGAACTTCAAACATCTATTTGCATTCTTACCCTGGCGAATGGGCTATCATCAAGGCCGTTACCAACGTAGAGGATATTAGTAGCTGTTTGTGGTTTAGGGAGCCAGGAACTTCCAATATCACCCTCGAAAATCTCGAAATCATCGGGGGGTATTATTATGGTATCAAACTAGAAAGCAATTGGGACGACGACCGTAGCGTACCTTATGATAAAAGAAAAGGGATTTCGAATGTCAAAATTTTGAATTGTAAAATCCATGATACAGGCCGCGATTGTATCAAGATTACGCCGGGCTGTAAAGATATTCAAGTCCTTAATTGTGAAATCTACCGATCAGGAGTAGGGCCAGCCAATAAAGACGCCCAAAACGCCGAAGGTATCGACAATGTCAACGCCGACCGGATGATTGTCCGTAATTGCTATTTTCATGATATTGCGACCAACGCCCTTTATGCCAAAGGAGGTGCCAAAGATTGCGTGTTTGAACAAAACCTCTTGATGAATTGCGGCGAAGGAGGGCTTATAGCGGGCTATTTAGACACTGACAATGAATGGTTTAATCTTGCTACTAACCCTACTTATTATGAAAGTATCAACATCATTATTCGTAACAATATCGTCGTCAATACCAAACGCGAAGGGATTGGATTGTATGCCGCCTTGGGAGCGCAAGTCTATAACAATACCCTTGTCAATGTAGCAAGCGATGCAGGAAGTGCTGCTTTAATGGTAGCACGAGGTGAAATCTACGGCACTCCTACGGGCGACAAATACCCTAAATGCAAAGATTTGAAAGTAATCAACAACATCATAGTTCAAGCAGCCTCAGCCAAAGGCTACATGGCCCGCCTAAGGGGACAGGTGGAAGGTTCTAATGATTTTAGCAGTAACTATTATTATCGTTCTTCGGGAACGCTCCAATTTCGAATCGATAAAAATGAGGATGATTATGATACTTTTGAAGGTTTTAATAATTGGAAAACCCAATCAAAACTAGACGGCAACAGCCTCAACGCTGATCCAAAGCTTGATTCTCAATATCACTTATCATCCACAAGTCCTTGTATTGGCGCGGGTAAGGTTTTGGGTAGTTTGGTAGAAAAAGATTATGACGGTGGCGCAAGAGGGAGTAAAACGGATATTGGCGCCGACCAAACCAACAATGGTACTTCACTGACTATACCACCTCCCACGGTACCCAATGGGACAAAAGGAACAGGAGGTAATTAGATACGAAAAGAGACGCCGATGTGCGTCTCTTTTTTGTGTAGTCAATAGACTTTCTAAGGTTTCATGAGTCAAAATCTTAGAAAGCCTATTTTTTTATTTATTGAGCAGTTCGTCAAAAGTAAGTGATACATAGTACATCGCGCCTACTGTTGGGTTACCCCAGCCTGTGGTGTACTGCTTGCCCAAGATATTCGAACCTCCCACTTTTAGTATTGACTTTAAGCCCGATAGTTTTTTGCTTACTTGTGCATCCAAAGTACCAAAAGCAGGAATAACAATTTGAGTATTGTTTTGTGGCAAACGTGCTAAAGCAGGTAGAAGAATATCGGCCCAATTAAATTCTGACTGATGCCGCCATACCACATTAAAGCCCCATCCTGAATTTTTGATGTTACGATTTCCCAACGTCACATTATAACGGTACTTGGGGGTATTATAACCTACCTGGAAGCCGTCGTCGAGAACATTGACGTTTTTCTCGCTACTAAACATTTTCACACCACCAGCATTGAGGGTATTGTTTGAAAGATTGAAACCAACAGTAAAGTTGCGAGGCATCAAATAATCAGCGCCAATACCAAAGCCTTGGGTCTTGATATCACCTGTATAATTAGAAGACATCGAAACCACTTGAGGAATCGCGGCATTACGCAGAAGTACACCACCTATGTAATTTTTGAGGGTAGTATTGTAGTAATACACATCTACCAACAATTTTTTGGCAATCATCCCCTTATAACCTAGCTCAAAGCTTAGGGCGCGTTCAGGTTTAAATTCAGGAAAATTCCAAGGTTGTCCAGTTGCAATATTGATAGAGCCACCTCCTTCTTTCAATTTATAATTTTCCCACAAAGCTGGCAAGCCTCCAATCAAGAGCGAGACCGGGGTATTGAGGTTGATGTATTGGTTTTGGTTGGTCGGAATTCTGAAGCCTGTCTGGTAAGAAGCACGGAAGTTATGTACTTTATTGGCGGTATAAACAGCCGATAAACGCGGGCTCCATTGTCCTGCAAAATTTTGATTTTTATCGTAGCGTAGCGAACCAGTTAGTTTCAATACATCGTTGATGTTTTTGCTTAGCTGAGCATACCCACCAAATTCGTTAATACTATATTCACTTCCGTCCGATTTTTTCAAGAACAAAGTTCCGTTTGAATTGAGGGCATATTTACGATAATTTCCCCCTACAATGATTTCCAAAACTTTAGGGTCAATGAGTTTATTAAAGTTGTACATACCTTCTAAGCTATACAACTTGGTACGATCCACAAACAAGGCCCCATTTGGGATAGGATTGGCTTTGATTTGGTCGGCTATCTGATTGAAGCGGGGGTCACCTGGCAATACCCGTCCATTATCTGCTACGCCACGGGCAGCATTATGAAATGCCTGAGAGTTGGTATTGACTGCATTTAAAGCCGAAGCGTAAGCTGCTTGTGGGTTTTGACCCGCCTGCAAAGCCGCTTGAAATGCAGGCACGAATGCTTGGAAAGCTCCACCTGCATAAGTAAGCGCATACTGAGGATACCATCCTTGTGCCAACCCTGCTAAACCAGCCGAGGCAGGTGGCGAGCTAGGTTTCCAGGCTTCATTGATATAGGTTCCCAAAAGTCCTGCGGCATAGGTATCGCCTGAGTTTTCGGCTGTCAAGTAGCCTCTAATAAAGAAATTAGAGCCTTTCAACTCCGCTTTGTAGAGTCCCATACTAAAATTTTTGAGTTGGTAGCGGTCAGATGAAGTATAAACAGTAGAGCCTGTACCCCAGTTGGCTTGCAAGATTGCTTCTACACGGTCATTGATACGATAGTGGAGTGCGCCATTAAACTTCAGACTTTTGGTGGTATAATCTACCAAATCAAACTCATTGTAGCCCGTACGCGACACGGCCACATTAGGAAGCAAAATATCATTGATTAATTGACTCGCAGGGATTCCTGTAGCTCCCGCAAATTGATTCACTCCTCCTACTAATTGCGCAAGAGAAGGGTTAATCGCATTGAGAGTTGCCAAAGGTACACCTAACAATTGGGTGAAAGTAGGTCTCAAACTAGCTAGTCCTGCTCCACTTGAGTTTTCATCTCCGTACACGTTTACACCGTCATAGCCAGGATTGGCACGAGTACCGGTGGCGGGAGTAGTCCCTCTAAAACTCTGATCACGATAATCGTTTACTTGCCAATCTTGGGCGGTAAGGTAGCTTACATTGAGTTTGAATGCAAACTTGTTATTAAAGGCTTTGGCATACCTGAAAGCTACATCATAAAAAGGAGTCGTTTTAGTAGAGCGGTTATCAGCGCTCATCATACCTAGTTTGGCATAAGCACTCGCCCCTTGGTACAAAAATGGACTTTTACTATTCATTAGTAGCAGTCCATTGATGGCATTGGGACCATACAAAGCCGAAGCCGCTCCAGGCAACAATTCTACGCTTTCCAAATCTAGTTCCGAAATACCCACTACGTTTCCAACGGCAAAATTAAGCCCCGGAGCTTGATTGTCGATACCGTCAATCATCTGTACGACTCGCACGTTTCCATTGCCCGAAAATCCACGGGTATTTACCGAACTAAAATTCAGCGATTGGGTACTTACTTCTACGCCTTTTAGGTTGCGGATAGCATCATAGAAATTAGCAGCAGGAGTCTCACGAATACTTCGAATATCCATTTTTTCGACCGATACGGGAGATTTCAGCACACTCTCTTCTACCCTAGAAGCCGATACCACTACTTCTTGACCCATCAGCGCTTGCTCCTTCAGGGCTATTTTGAGGTCAGAACGGCTATTGTCAATCTGAATTTCTTGGGTTTCAAAGCCTACCGAAGTGATTACGAGCGTAAAAGGGGCTGGCGTACTTGTTGTGATTGAAAAATTCCCTTTAGAATCCGAAATAGTTCCTACTACTTTTCCTTTCACTTGTACGCTTACTCCCACCAAGCCTTCGCGTGTTGAAGCATCTGTAATATTGCCTGAGATAGTGGTCTGAGCCAGTAACGAAACTGCGCCCATCAACCACACCGCTACATACATAACGGTGTTACGTAATATTTTAATCATAGGTGCAAAAATTGATTTTGGTTTTACTTGTTGATAATATTATTGCGTAATATTCGCTTATTTAAAAATAATTTACAATTTTTTATTTTAATCATTATATAAAAAATCTTTATATAGGCTTTTTTTATTTGAAAAATCCAAATGTTTTTTCTGGCAATACATACTTAAAGACTCCTAAAAGTGCTTTAGAGACGAGCATTGCCTTCCCATTTTGATTTATCCCCCAATTTTTTTTATAAGGATATATGGGCTCTTTTCTTAAAATATACCTAAAAGAGCAATTCTAAGAACCATCCACGTTAAACGTCTCATATCATTTTTTGATAAATTCCTTTCTCAGAGGTACTTTATCTGTCAACCTTTTTTGGCTAACCTTAACGGAAAGCGTAGATTTACAATTTAAAAATTACTGCTACAAAACGCTTAAATAATGAATAACTTCCGATATTAGTTTTATTTTTAGTCAGCAAAGCGCCTTTAGCTATTACGTTTTAAACCATAAAATACTGATTTTAACCATTTTGAATCGTAATAAACCAACAGGCATTAGCTTTGTATTGAAGCTTTTTACGACATATATCCCACTTATTTACCAAATCAATCTATCGGCAAATGAATCATACTTATGTAATTATTATGGCAGGCGGGGTAGGTACTCGCTTTTGGCCTTTTAGTCGTAACAATAACCCCAAACAATTTCACGATGTATTAGGCACCGGCAAATCTCTCCTTCAACAGACGGCAAGCCGATTTGAGGGCGTTTGCCCTCCCGAAAATATATATATCGTTACTAGTACCGAGTATTATGGTCTAGTCAAAGAGCAGCTGCCTTTTTTAACTGATGATCAAATTTTGTTAGAACCTAATAGACGTAATACAGCCCCTTGTATTGCTTATGCTTCCTATAAAATCGCTAGCAAAGACCCCAAAGCAACCGTCATAGTAGCTCCCGCTGACCACATTATTTTAAAAGAAGATGTATTTAGAGAAAAAATTGGAGTAGCCGTAGAAGCTGCCCAAAACAATGATATTTTGATTACATTAGGTATCCAACCTACCCGTCCAGACACGGGTTATGGTTACATTCAATATCTAGCGGCAGATGGACTCGTCAAAAAAGTAAAAACATTTACTGAAAAGCCGTTGTTGGATATTGCTATAAAATTTTTGGAAAGTGGCGATTTCGTATGGAATGCAGGCATTTTTATATGGAATGTAAAAGCCATTCGAAAAGCATTTACTAGCCATTTGCCGGAAGTAGCCGAGGTATTTGAAGCCGGAGAGAAAGATTATTATACTGAGCAAGAGAAGGATTTTATTGAAAAAGCCTATATGCTTTGCAAAAATATTTCTATCGACTTCGGCATTATGGAAAAAGCCGATAACGTATACGTAGTATTAAGTGATTTGGGCTGGTCTGACTTGGGTACTTGGAAGTCTCTCTATGATGTATCGGAAAAAGATAATCAACAAAACGTAGTCAATGGCAAGCAATTGCTCTATGATACCTCCAAATGTATCATTAAGACTTCTGGCGATAAACTGGTAGTAGTGCAGGGATTAGAAGGCTATATTGTGGCCGAACACGGCGGTGTACTGATGATTTGTAAAATCGATGACGAACAACGCGTCAGGGATTTTGTGGCAGATGCCAAGCAATTTGGGAGTGAATTTATCTAAACAAAAAAGGGAGGCTAGCCTCCCTTTTTTGTTTTAGTTATTCCCTAAAATCGCGGTAGCTTCAATTTCAATCAGATACTCTGGTGCAATAAGCCTAGACACCTCTATCATCGTAGTACAAGGGCGTATTTCTCCAAAAAATTCTCCGTGAGCCTTGCCGTATGCTTCCCATTGGGCAATATCTGTCACAAATAAGCGAGTCCGAACCACGTCTGTTAAGTTGGCACCCGCCTGAGCTAAGACTTTTTCTATTTTTTGAATAATAAATTTAGTCTGCTCATAAGCGTCACCTACTCCTACTGGCCCGTTGTCGTCTACCGCCACAGTCCCCGTAACTTCGATGATATTGCCTACTCTTACGGCTCTCGAATACCCTACTATCGCTTCCCACGGAGCTCCTGACGAAATATTTACCCTTTTTGACATGTATAATAAATGGTTGTTATTGATTAATTTTTAGCACCTCCTTGCTGCCCAGCCTTTGGCGGTTGGCTTTTTTGAGCCTCACGCATTGGATTTGAAGTTCCTTGTGAAAAACCTTGAGACTTAAACAACTGAAAACGCGTAGGCTGCGCTGGCTGACGTGGAAAATGATTGCTCTCTTCATCAATATCAGCGATTTCGCGATAGGGATCCAACGTCCATTGCACCACTTTCTTCTTCGTCGTCACCACCTTCGATACCTGCTGGTCGTTCAAACGCCATATCTCCGCTGGAAAACGAGCCACCGAATCCGTTCCGTCTTCAAACTGCATCTTCACTATCACAGGCATGGGCAAACCACCTTTGTTTTTGACTTTCAAAGTATAAAAATTCAAGCCTGATTCTACCAATTTACGCTCATCAGGTGAGAGACTTGCCAGATAAGCTTCGTATTTCTTTTTGTCGGTGTCGGTTACTTTGTAAGGGTCGTAGGTATTATAAAAATCTTTCATGTCAGGATTTTTCTCTACCACCGACTCTTTGATGTAATCTTTGTCGCGTTGACGAGCCACAGTATTGCGTTTTTCGTCGACTTGTTTTTTAGCTTCGGCTTTGTTGAGGTCAGGGTTTTGGGTATCTACCGCAAACCATTCTACTTCTACCAAGTCTTGGTCCACGGGCTCCACTCCATAGAACCAACCTTTCCAGAACCAATCCAAGTCTACCCCAGAGGCATCTTCCATAGTACGGAAGAAGTCAGCAGGAGTAGGATGTTTAAATTTCCAACGATTAGCATATTCTTTGAAAGCATAATCAAACAGGTCACGTCCCATGATAGTTTCACGCAAGATATTCAGGCCTGTTGCTGGTTTAGTATAAGCATTTGGCCCAAAACCCATGATATTATCAGAACTTGACATAATAGGCACTTGCTTATCAGGAGTAGTACGCATATACTCCACGATATTTTGGGGCTCTGCTACATCTCCCCCCATATCTCTGTCCCATTCTTTGGTAGTAAGGTATTCGAGAAATGAATTCAGGCCTTCGTCCATCCATGACCATTGGCGCTCGTCCGAATTAACAATCATCGGAAACCAGTTGTGCCCTACTTCGTGAATTACTACTTGTATTAAGAAATTTTTTGTTCCTTTTGAATAAGTACCGTCCGCTTCGGGGCGAGCACCGTTGAATGAAATCATTGGATACTCCATCCCTCCCACTGGCCCATGTACCGACTGTGCTACGGGATAGGGATAATCAAAGGTAAATTTAGAGTATGTTTTTACGGTATGCGCTACCAACATCGTCGAATATTGTCCCCAAAGTGGGTTGGCCTCTTTGGGATAAAACGACATTGCCATGATTTTTTTTCCGTTAAGTTCCACGTTCATGGCATCCCAAATGAATTTACGAGAAGTAGCAAACGCAAAATCGCGTACGTTATCCGCTTTGAATATCCATGTCTTTTTACCGTTGGGTTTATTGGACTCATTTTGGGTTGCTTCATCTTGGCTTACAATCAAGACAGGCTTATCAAAAGTTTTACGAGCCTGCTCAAGGCGTTTGAGTTGAGTAGCCGAAAGTACTTGATTGGCATTCTGTAGTTCTCCTGATGCTCCCACAATATGGTCGTTGGGAACAGTAATGGCTACTTTATAATTTCCAAAAGCTAAAGTAAATTCTCCTTGTCCCAAAAACTGTTTGTTTTGCCAGCCGTTTACATCATCATACACACATGCCCTAGGAAACCACTGCGCAATCTCATAGATAAAATTACCGTCTTTAGCAAAAAACTCGGCTCCCGAACGCCCCGAAGCATATCTAAAATCGGTGATATTGTAGTTCCAATCAATCTGAAAACTAAACGATTGCCCCGACCGAAGTGGCGTAGGAAGTTCGATACGCATCATGGTTTCGTTGATGGTATAGCGTAGAGGCTGAGAAGTTTTGAGGTCTTTGACCAAGGTGATTTTGTGTCCATAGTCTTTATCAATCATGGTACGCATCACCGAGCTGAGAGGCATTCCTTTTTCATTGACGGCACTTGAGCGCGTTTGGGAAGCCATCGAATTGTTGGCAAACAAATTTTGGTCCAATTGCATCCACACATACCTCAATTCGTCAGGCGAGTTGTTGAAATAGGTCACATTTTCAGAACCAGCCAAATGTTGTTTTTCGTCGTTGATTTCGACTTTGATGTCGTAGTCAACACGATTTTGCCAATAGTCTTTCCCTGGAGCACCCGAGGCAGTCCGGTAAGTATTGGGAGTAGGAAGCTGAGCGCCCATTTGCTCAAAACGAGAATTAGCATGATAATTAGCGGTGGGAGGCTGTGCCATAAGCGGCGCCACCACTCCTACCAAACAGCACAAGAAAGAAAAAAATAACTTAGTCATTTGGGTTTGTTGATTGAATTAAGTCGGTTAGTAATTTCTTTTTCTGATATAGAAGCCTGTTCACTTTTATCGTATATACTCAATAAATAAACGGTTTCATCTACGATTTTAACATAAGTAATCACTCTTGCACCTCCACTTTTCCCTTTGCCTTTTGAACGGATAGGCATACGAATTTTGTAGCAGTCTTTACCAATAGAAGTGCCCATAAGTGGATTGTCTTCTAAAGATTCTACCAATGACAAATAATCATATTTTAAAGACTGATATTTTTTGGAAAGGCGTTTAAGTTCTCTCTCAAACTCTTGAACGGCTATGATTTTAAAGCTCATCAAAAAGTTCTCTAGCCGTTTTCAACTTAATCTTTCCTTGTGAATGAAGCTCCGCTTGCAACAAAGACCGTTCGAGGCTATCCAAAAACTCTTCTTTGGTAGGAGGGCGCTCTGTTTCGTCTTCTTCGATTTTTACTTTGGCTTTTACGGCTTTCGCCATTTCCAAAAACAAATTCCGGTGACGTTCTTTGGTTTCTATGATGATTCGCATGGTCTGAGTATTTTGATAATCAAAATTAATAAAATATTCTGTCACCTTGGTAGCGTTTTGTAGAGGACAAAACCTATTCCTGCAAAAATCACATTGGGCAACCATACCGCCGCTACAGCCGGAATTTTCCCAGATTCGGCAATTCCTTTTGCCAACATAAAGAACAAGAGATACACAAAAGCCAAAATAAAGCCCAGCGCAATTTGCCAGCCTGACCCTCTTCGACTCTTACGAGCCGACACTACTACGCCAATCACCGTCAGAATAATAAAAGCAAAAGGATGCGTAAAACGGGTGTATTTTTCGAGCAAATAGGTCTGTACCCCATCAGCGCCCCGTAGATTCAACAAATCAATGTAGTCGTTGAGTTGACTAAGGGTAAGCTCCTCAAAGCGGTTTTTATCATTCTCAAAATCTTTAGGGCTTAGATTGATTGTGGTATCAATTTTGGTGCCTTGGGTCAGGGTCTCATTCTGACCTTCAAACTTGCGTACTTTATAGTCATAAACCTCCCATTTTTTCTTTTTGGGCTCCCACGTGATACGGTCAGAAGTCAGTTTTTCTTTGAGTTGATTTCCTTCAATACGCTCAAGCGTAAACTTATAGCCTGTCTGAGAAGAGTTGTTGTAGCTTTCGAGATAAGCGTAGGTTTTGGGAGCAACTTTGATATGAAAATTGCGACGATTGAAATAAAATTGTTCTTCAATGTACTTATACTCAAATGCTAACCTGATTTTGTTGGCACGCGGAATCACCCACCCTACCATATAAAAAGTAAAGATGGCTAGAATGGTAGAACCGATAACATAGGGAAAAAGTATTCTCAAAAATCCTATTCCACTACTAAACATCGCTATGATTTCGGTGCGAGCGGCGATACGAGCCGTAAAGAAAACCGTAGAGATAAATACCAACAACGGACTAAGGTAGTTGGCATAATAAGGAATAAAATTGAGATAATAATTGAAGATAATTTCATTGGCCGAGGGATTGGTCTTACGAAAATTATCTACTTTTTCCGTAAAATCAATCACGCATATAATCAGTAGCGTAATGAGTACTGTAAAAACGTAAGTAACTAAAAAATTTTTGAGAATGTATCTGTCTAAGATTTTCATGATTTGTAGTCAGAATAAACTTGATAGCTTTCTAAAAAAGCGTTTAACAGAACCTCTCGCTCTGTATTTTTTACATCTATAATGACCGCTCCCGTTATAATAACATCATCTAAAGAAAATGAAAAATCATATTTTTCTAAATCTCTATGACTATATTTCAAAAACCACCTATCAAAAACCCTTTTGCGAGGCAATTGTTTACGATCAATGCTCTCACACACATAAAGCAGTACATTTTGTGGATTTTGAAAAAAATCAAATAGGAACTGTAATATAGTGTCGGTTACCTTTTGGTCAACAGGAAGTTCCTTATCAGCCCCGAAACTAAACTCTACAATATTCCCATGGGGAATGCTAATGTTGTTGAAATGGAAAGAGGCATCAAAAAGGGCAATACTATAATGAATGCCATAATCTGATAAAAAGGAATAAGTACCGTCGGGATTTTCAACGATTGGGTAAGGAGACTCGAACAATTTTACGGCCTTTTTGGGTGATGACAGAAGTATTGCCTTTACTCAATTCTTGATGAATTTCATTTTTATCTTTTATCATATTCCTTACGACCTCTTCTAACTTGCTTCCAGCAGGAATGGTGATTGTAATTTCCATCGCTTATATGCATTATTAATGCTACAAAACTAGCAAAATATAATAGAATTTCCTTTAAGATTGCCTCTTTTAAGGATTTTTAACGTTTAAATTTTGCCAACCCTTCATCCAAAAAGCGCGTAAACTCTTCGGCACTTGTGTAGCCTACGGGTTGGGTGAGTAGCTCTCCTTCGGGGGTTATTAAGCAATAAAACGGCTGAGCATTGTTGTTAAACTTAGTAATTTGCAAATCAGCGTTTTTCTCCCCTATCGTTGTTTTTTGTTTTTGGTCATAAGTCGAAACAAACTTCTTAGTATCAGGCAATTCCGTCTTATCATCTACGTACAACGAAGCTATCACAAAATCGTTTTTCAACCTTGTCAAAACCTCTGGTTGAGGCCATACATTGGCTTCCATTTTACGGCAGTTGGCACAGTTGAATCCCGTAAAATCAATAAAAACGGGTTTTCCGGCGGCTTTGGCTTGTGCAAGTGCTTGCTCATATTCAAAATACCCTTCTAAGCCATGGGGCAAATGTGGCTTATTGCGATCGGTTATCGCCGAAGAACTGCTTGTTGTACTGCTTCCTACGGCATTAGTCAAATAAAAATCTTGCGTTTGCTCAGGGGGCAACCAGCCCGAAAGTGCTCTCAAAGGCGCCCCAAACATACCTGGAATCATATAGACCACAAAAGCAAAGGTAGCTGACGAAATCAACAATCTCGGAATAGTAATACCTTTGACGGGAGTGTCTTTGTCCATTCGTAGTTTGCCCAACACATAAAAGCCTATCAACGTAAACAACACAATCCAGAGGGCTAAGAAAATTTCACGGTCGAGCACATTCCAACGGTATGCAAGGTCGATATTTGATAAAAATTTAAGGGCTAATGCAAACTCCAACAACCCAAAAACTACTTTAAACTCATTGAGCCAACCGCCCGATTTTGGCAAACTTTTCAGAAACTTCGGAAACATAGCCAAACCTGTGAACACCACAGCAAAAGGAAGTGAAAAGAAAATCATTCCCAATACAGGGCGCATTACTTCATTGCCTTTAGATGCCAAAATGAGAAGTGTACCAGCTATCGGCGCAGTACACGAAAACGATACTACTACCAAGGTAAGAGCCATGAAGAAAATACCAATAAGCCCGCCTTTATCGGCTTGTTTGTCAACACTATTGACGAAAGAATTGGGTAATACAATTTCAAATAGACCTAAAAAAGATAGACCAAAAAGAACAAATACCACAAAAAAGATAGCATTGGGAAGCCAATGGGTACTAATAAAATTGGCAGCTTGGGCCCCTCCTACTCGTGATACCAAAAAGCCTAAAAGTGTAAAAATCGCCACAATCGAAAGGCCATACAATAACGCCTTGCTTGTACCATGTTCTTGCTTCGTGAAATAACTCACCGTCATGGGCATGATAGGGTAAATACAAGGCATAAAAATCGACGCCAAACCTCCTAGAAAACACGCCAAAAGAAAACTCCAAAGCGACTCTTCGGGGTCTTCGACGGGAGCATCTGCTAGGTTGCTCGGCTCAGGGGCGGGAGAAAGGGGTGCCGCCGCCACCTCAGCATTTGCAGTAGGTTCTTCTTTAGAAGTTGCTACTTCGGGTTGGTCTGCTACTGCTGCGGAAGGTGTCTTGGTTTCTGCAACGACACCGTCTGTTTTTTCGGGGGCAGTAGCGGCTATAACTTTAAAAGCTGGAATTTTAAAATCAGCATTAGTCAGTACACATTGTCCGTCTTTCACGGTACAGGTTTGCCCTTCGATAGTTCCCTCTAAGATTGGGTTTTCTTTTAATATCTTTATTTTCTGAACAAATGAAGCCTTGTCTTCTGCAATGCTTACATTTCCTTCCCAGATTTCATCGTATTTTTCATGAAATCCTACTGGTTTTATTTTTCCTACTACTTCAAACGTAGGGTTTTTCTTAAACTTAATCTCTGTTTTGGTAGGGCCTTCTGCTGGAAACTCACTAGAGTAAAGATACCACCCGTTGTCGATAGTAGCGGTAAACTTCACTTCTACCACTTCTCCTACTTTTACTTCTTTTTTAGGGCCTTCAAACGACCACTGAGCGTGGTTTTGGATTTGAGCAAAAAGGGGAGAAAATGCTATCAAAAGCATATAAAGCACAGAAATCTGTCTCATAAACTTACTTACCATTGTCTTTTTCATATCATAGTTAGGAATTGGCTCCTCTGAAGGTTATTTCTTTTTCTTTTCCAACGATTTGGCATCTACTTTTCTTACTACTTCATTCTTTAAAAACTTAATACGCCAAATCCCCAAATGTGTGGCGTCGTCCTTAAAACATTCCTTACAAATCATGTGGTCTTGGGGAATAGGAGAAGTATATATCAATACCGAATCTCCTAGTTTTTGAATGTTTGTGATTTGTGAAATTTTATTTTCGGCATTATATACATACGCATCTATTACTTCCTGCTCTTTACTAGAAAGATTAGGATTTTTGACGTCTTTTTGTCCCAGCAACATAATCTGCACTCCATATAAGGCCTCCAACGAATCTATTTTTTTGACGCCTTCGAGCTTACACAGCTTGGCTAGTTCTGCATTTGGAGACTGCCGCTGTGCTGATTCCCATGAGGCTTGAGCTTGCTTTACTATGCGTGCTCCCCAATCGTCCACTATGGCTACTACTTGCTGAGGAGTAACCCGCTTTATTTGCATACTTTTGATTTTATCTACTGCTTCTTTGGAGCCTTCCAGCCTCTGTTCTGAATGGCATCCGACAAAAAACAAGCCAAAACTTAATACGTACCCAATAAATAGTTTATGATTCACCGCAATTTTTTGGTTCAAAGTTAGTGCATTATCCTTAGCACCATAAAAACGCCGCGCGCTAATGTTTGGTTCAAGCCAAAATTTGGTAAATTGCCCTTTATGCTTAGTAATGTGTTTTTTGGAGTTTTGTTTTTCTAATAGCCATGACTTTCACAACCCTTCTTATCGACGACGAACCTCTCGCCCGCATACGCTTGCGCCGTCTCCTCTCCCAATTTGGCGATACTTTTGAAGTGATAGGAGAAGCAAGCAATGGAGCCGAAGGGCTTACTATGATTGAAAGTCTACGCCCTGCTCTTATCTTTCTCGACATCGAAATGCCCCTCTTAAATGGTTTTGAAATGCTAGCGCAGCTTTCGTTTATGCCTATGGTAATATTTGCTACAGCCTATGACCAATACGCCATCCGCGCTTTTGAGGAAAACTCTATCGACTACCTACTAAAACCCATTGAAAATGAAAGACTTACTAAAACTATTGAGAAACTTAAAAGTAGATGGGCCACCGCTCCGACCGACAGTACACCAAGCACAGGTTTTGATGCCAATTTGTTAAAATTAATTGAACAGCTCAAACCCAAAAAAGAACTTCATGCTATTTCGGTCAAATTTGCTGACAAAATCTTGCTCATTCCTTTTGAAGAAATCAGTTACTTTGAAGCGGAAGACAAATATGTATTTTTAGCAACCAAAGAAGGTCAAAAATACCTCACAAGCTATACAATCTCTGTTTTAGAAGAAAAACTGCCCTCTTACTTTGTCAGAATTAGCCGTGCAGCAATCCTTAATAGCCGTCATCTTAAGGAAGTTCAAAAACATTTTGACGGGAAATTTATCTTGGTTCTAAACGACAAAAAATCTACAAAACTTACCTCAGGGCAATCGTTCTCCGACAACATACGCAGTTTATTAGAACTTTAAAGTATTTGCACCCCCCCACTTCACAACTAAAAAACTTCTATTATTTCTCTCACGAGGGGTTACCTTTTGATAACTGTGAATAAGTATAAACAAAAATAGAGGTGCGTATATACACCTCTATTTTTGTTTTTTAGTTCGTTGATGTAAATAACGCAACGCTTAAACTACTTACAATAACGTAATGAAGCTTTTGAAAACAGCCGCCAAACGCACTGCGTCGAAGATTCGCTGCTCCGAAGCACCATGCGATTTTACGGAAGCTTCGTGGGAAGTGACGCACATTTCACAACCATTAACCGCTGAAATCGCTAAACTCAACAGTTCAAAGAATTCTTTCCCCAAGACAGGATTCATCATGATAGACATCCGAATTCCTGCTTGCATATTGTTGTAGGATTCTTTGTTCATAAAATGCCGAAAACGATAAAATACGTTGTTGGCATTCATGAGCGATACACAAGCCGCTACCTCATTGAGCTCTTTTTCTGAAACTCCACGCTGCTGCGCCAATGCCTCCAAAGAGGCGATGAGAGCGGTTGATTTTTCGTTGATAGCAACACCCAAAGCCAACAATACAGCATCTTTTTCGCCCAAAGAAGGCGCTTTCAAGGCATTGGCAACGTTGATTTTGAGGTCTTTGATATAGCGGTGATCGGCCTCATTGAGACGATCTAAGAAAAGGCTTTCAAACTCAGCAGGCAGATTCACTTCGGCCAGTAAGCTTTTTTTAGTTTCACTCATTGTTCCAAACATAGTTGTAGAAAGTTAGTAAAAGGAGCACTTCCCTTTTTAGTGAAAATTTATGCTTGGAGCGTAGCTTCGCCTTGTTTCCAGTTGCAAGGACATAGTTCATCTGTTTGGAGAGCATCCAATACTCTCAATACTTCATCTACGTTACGTCCTACAGAAAGGTCGTTGGCCGAAACCCAACGAATGATACCTTGCGGGTCAACAATGTATGTAACACGATAAGCGATTTTTTCGTTGGCTTCCAGGATTCCCAATTCTTCTGCCAATGATTTGGAGGTATCGGCCAACATTGGGAATTTAAGCCCCGTCAAATCTTCATGGTTTTTGCGCCATGCCAAATGCACAAACTCAGAATCGGTAGAAGCGCCAATAAGAATAGTATCGCGGTCTGAGAAATCCTCTACTTTTTGGTTGAAAGCGGCGATTTCGGTAGGACACACAAACGTGAAATCTTTAGGCCACCAAAACATGACCATCCATTTGTCGGCGTTTTTGTGGTCTTCTGAAGTTATATCATAAAATTCATTGCCTTTTTCCAAAGACACGACTGAAGTCTTTTTGAATGTGGGAAACTGAGCTCCCAATCCCAACATACGGCTAGCCATGATTGTTTTTATTTAATGGTGAAAATTATTTTTGTACAATTTCAATATTTATTTTAATCAAAATTACGCATTTTCATATTTGAAAAGTATAATTTTGATAACGATGCAAAACTGTACTAAATCACCTCTCATATCAAATCAATATTTTCTATTGATTGATAGATTTTATCAATATCTATTTTTAAAAAATTGATTTTGAGAGCATTACTTTTTGAAGCTACCCATAAAAAAATCCCCAATATTGACCAAAGTCAGTAGTAAAAATTTAGGAAGATGACAACAATGACGATACTCTGAGTTATTGTTGTCCAAAAACAAAATCCCCCAACTTTTTGAGTTGAGGGATTTCTGCAATATTATATATTATAATTTTTATGCTTTGTCTAAGCTTCCACCATACATGCTCCTACGGTCACGTTGGAGGTTTCATCTATCAAGATAGCCGCACCATTGGCACGGTTGTTTTGATATGAATCATAAGCCAATGGTTTTGCCGTACGAATCACTACTTTAGCTACGTCGTTTAGCTTGAGGCTTTCAACATCTTCCAATTGTTCATAATTGTTGATATCGATGCGGTATTCTATTCCTTTTATAGAACAACGAACGCGCGTAGTACCATGCTGGAGGGTGTATTTATTACCTACTTTTAGTTCCTTACGGTCGTCCATCCAACAAATCGTAGCTTCTACGTCTTGGCTTAACACTGGCTGATTGCCATTGCCACTAATCAAATCACCACGACTAATATCTACATCCGTTTCGAGCAAAAGAGTTACGGACTGGGGAGCCGAGGCTTCTTCTACTTCTTCTCCATATATTTCAATTTTGGAAATTTTGGAGGTTTGCTCCGAAGGAAGTACGGTGATAGGGTCTCCTTTTCGGAAAACACCGCTTTGAATCCGCCCTGCATATCCCCGATAATCGTGCAACTCTTCGGTTTGAGGGCGAAGCACATACTGTACCGAAAAACGCGCATCAGTCAGGTTAAGGTCGTTTAGTACGTCCACATTTTCGAGATAATGAAGCATTGTTTCGCCCGTATACCAAGGCGTCGCTTCAGATTTATCAACGATATTGTCACCAGCCAAAGCACTTACAGGAATGATTTTGAGGTCTTTGATATTGAGTTTGCTAGCTAGTTTTTGGTATTCTTGCGCTATTTGCAAAAATACATCCTCCGAATACCCCACTAAGTCCATTTTATTGACAGCCACTACAATATGCGGAATACCCAGCAACGAAGCAATAAGAGAGTGGCGGCGAGTTTGCTCTACAACCCCTTGACGCGCATCAATCAGGATGATGGCCAAGTCGGCATTAGAAGCACCCGTCACCATATTGCGAGTATACTGAATATGCCCTGGTGCATCTATACTAATAAACTTACGATTGGGCGTTTGAAAATATTTGTAAGCGACATCAATCGTAATTCCTTGCTCTCGCTCCGAACGAAGCCCGTCGGTCAATAATGCCAAATCAATTTCGCCATCGCCTCTGGTTTTGCTGGCACGTTCTACGGCCTCCATTTGGTCGGCCAAAATACTTTTTGTATCGTAAAGCAAGCGGCCAATAAGGGTACTTTTACCGTCGTCAACACTACCTGCGGTTATAAATCTTAGAATGTCCATAGCCCCTAAATCCCCAATGAGGATTTTTTTATTATTTTAAATATTTATTTTTAACTACCCTACCAGACAACTGCCACTGCGGGGTAATGAAAGAAATTTAAAAATATCCACCCTTTTTGCGGTCTTCCATAGCCGCCTCGGTTTGTTGGTCATCGATACGGGTTTCACCACGCTCGCTGATACGCGTAGCCTTGATTTCGTTGACTACTTTTTCGATAGTATCGGCCTCTGATTCTACTGCTGCCGTACAAGTCATATCTCCTACCGTGCGAAAACGTACGGTCTTAGTCACTATGACATCGGCCTCATCTTTGTAAATAAAATCGGCATTGGCTAGTAAATTACCATCGCGCAAAATCATTTCGCGCTGATGTGAAAAGTAAATGGTAGGTAGCGGAATTTTTTCACGTTCGATATACGACCATACGTCTAGTTCGGTCCAGTTCGAAATCGGGAACGCCCGTACGTTTTCTCCTTTGCTAATTTTGCCATTAAACAAATTCCACAATTCTGGCCGCTGACGTTTGGGGTCCCATTGCCCAAACTCATCACGGAAAGAAAAAATACGTTCTTTGGCCCGTGCTTTTTCTTCGTCGCGGCGGGCACCTCCAATACAGGCATCAAACTCAAACTCTTCGATAGTATCTAGCAAGGTGTAAGTTTGGAGCCAATTGCGCGTAGCATTTTTCCCCGTTTGTTCTTTTAAGCCTTTGGCTTTGATTGTATCTTCTACCTGACGCACAATCAGTTTGGCACCTACTTCATTGGCTAGCCAATCGCGGTATTGAATGGCTTCGGGGAAGTTGTGCCCTGTATCAATATGTACTAAAGGAAAAGGGATTTTGCCCGGAGCAAATGCCTTTTGTGCTAAACGAACAAGCGTGATTGAATCTTTTCCGCCCGAAAACAACAAGGCAGGACGCTCAAATTGCCCCGCTACCTCACGCATGATATAGATAGCTTCGGATTCGAGTTGGTCTAGATAATTTTTACGCTGACTACTAGACTCTAAATTTTGGGTATTTGACATGATATATCGTGTCTGATTTTCTAATTTACTTTTACAAAGAGTGGCTTCTATTGACTATCTCGCATGTAAGCCGCATTCTTTTTTGCTCTCGTCTTCCCACCACCAGCGCCCCGCTCTGAAATCTTCGCCTTCACGAATGGCACGAGTACAAGGAGCACATCCAATACTTACAAACCCTTTGTCATGTAGAGGGTTATAGGGCACATTGTGAGATTTTACATAATTTTTTACTTCTTCAAAAGTCCAATTCAGCAAGGGATTGAACTTAAACAAATCATGCCCCCCATCCCATTCAATGGCCTGCATATCTGTACGGTTGGGCGATTGCTCCGCTCTGATACCAGTCACCCAAACTTTGACTCCTTGCAAAGCACGATTGAGCGGTTCTACTTTGCGGATAAAACAACATTCTTTGCGATTTTCAATAGACTCATAGAAACTCAATGGGCCTTTTTCGGTCAACAATTTCTCAACGGCATCATTTTTCGGAAAAAGCACTTCAATTTTTGAATCATAGCGATTATTCGTTTTCTGCAACGTCATGTATGTTTCGGGAAACATACGCCCTGTATCTAGTGTAAAAATGCGGATATCAAGTGCATTCCCCAAAATCATGTCTGTTATTACTTGGTCTTCGTAGCCCAAACTAGTCGAAAAAGCTACTTGTCCGGGAAACATCTCTGCCAACAAACGCAATGATTCCACTTCTGTTTTGCCTTGTAGTTGTGCTAGCAACGACGAAGCTGTATGAGAAAACACTTCTGTATGCATTTTAATTCTATCGAATTTGTATTGTATATTAATTTCTAAACAAGAATATTAGAATGTCCTCTTAAACGAAGAGCTTCTTCAACTATAAAACTACCCAGCAACCAATGAGGAGATTTGTACTGCCTTAACATTCTTTTGCTACTTATTGGTTCGTTAGTGTTTTGTTTTATACACTTTCCTCAACCTATCATTTTTTCCTAGGCTCGTATTGCCTTTATGGATAGTGAAAGTGAGGAAATTGTAGACTTATATATCTTCTACACTTTAGCCGTAATCGCCTCAGCACTTACTACGGCTGCTTGCGTAAAATCTTCTATCAAATCTTCGACCGCTTCCAAACCTACCGAAATACGAATAAGGCCTTCTGTAATACCCAAAGAAGCTTTTTCGTCGGGTTTAAGCTTGGAATGAGTCGTGGTAAAAGGATTGGTAATAATCGTGCGCGTATCTCCTAAATTGGATGATAAAGTAGGGATTTTGAGGGCTTTCATAAAAGCACTCACTCGCTCAAAACCACCTTCAAGTTCAATCGTCACAATCGCCCCACCTGCATTCATTTGAGCTTTGGCAAGCTCATATTGAGCATGGCTTGGCAAATAAGGGTAATTCACCTTTTTGACTTCGGGCAGTGCTTCAAGCGCTTCGGCCAAGCGCAGTGCATTTTGGCTATGACGCTCCATGCGAAGCTCAAGCGTTTCGAGGCTTTTGCTCAAAGTCCAAGCATTGAAAGGCGACATTGACGGGCCTGTATGACGGCAGAAAAAGCGAATCGGAGCGATGTATTCTGCTTTTCCGACCACAACCCCTCCTAGTACACGTCCTTGTCCGTCCATAAATTTAGTAGCTGAGTGAACAATCAAATCTGCTCCAAAATCGGCAGGGGTTTGGATAATCGGCGTTGCAAAGCAGTTGTCAACGTTAAAAATCAAGCTATGTTTTTTGCAAATACGTCCAATCATTTCCAAATCGACCAACTCTAGCCCCGGATTAGAAGGAGTTTCTAGATATACCATGCGGCTATTGGGTTGTACAGCGGCTTCCCATGCTTCTTCAGATGCATCAGCGTCCAAATAAGTATAAGTAATGCCCCATTTAGCCAAAATCTGCGTAATAATCTGGTGCGCCGAACCAAACAATGCCCGACATGCAATGATATGATCGCCAGATTTGAGAATCCCTGCCATGCTTGCAAAAACAGCCGCCATCCCTGTAGCAGTAGCAAGCCCGTCTTCAGCACCTTCTAGCATACATACTTTATCCACAAACTCCTGAACGCTAGGATTTGAAAAACGACTGTAAATATTGCCTTCTTCTGTTTCGTCAAAAAGAGCTTTGCCTTGCTCAGCCGACTCGAATGAAAAGCTAGAGGTAAGAAACAAGGGCGTCGAGTGCTCGCGGTATTGTGTCTTTTTGGTTTGGGTGCGTATTGCTTTAGTCTGACGTTTCATAATTGAAATAAAGTCATGAGATAGTCGTAAAATCAAGAACGAGAAGGGAATACCTGCTTTGGAATTTTACGGCTAGCAGTGGGTTTTATATACAGGGTTACAACAGAACCGTTAAAATATTTCGCAAACTTACGATAATTACTACTAATCCGACCATAATCATCATAGCTTTTATGGGCAAGCGGCGTGATAAATGAGCCGCAATAGGAGCCGCAATCGTACCGCCTAAAATCAAACCAACGATAATCTGCCAATGAGAAATGCCAATCAGCATCACAAACGTAACAGAACTAGCCAATGACACAAAAAACTCAGCTAAGTTGACAGAGCCAATGGTATATTTGGGATGCCGCCCGCTTGCAATCAAGCTCGAAGACACAATAGGTCCCCATCCACCGCCGCCGATAGCGTCCATGGTACCACCAAACAACGCCAACAATCCTACTTTTTTAATAGGTTTTTTCTTAATACGCTTTTGTAGTGCTTTTTGAATAATCAAAATCCCCAAAATCAAGGTGTAAACGGCCACGATAGGTTTGATGAAATGGGCATATTGCTCTAAAGAGGTAAGTACATAAGCCCCCAAAGCAGCCCCTATGACGCCAGGGATAAGCAATATTTTAAACAATTTGCTATTTACATTCCCAAACTTCAAGTGCATATAGCCAGACACCCCACTCGTAAAAATTTCGGACGAATGCACACTTGCACTTACTGCCGAAGGCGGAATCCCAAGGGTCAGCAAGAAAGTAGTCGCTGTCACACCATAGGCCATTCCTAGCGCCCCGTCAATCATCTGAGCGACAAAACCTGCTAGAAGAAAATAAAAAACTTCATCGGTGATTTGGAGTGTTTGTCCAATAAGAGTGATACGTTCAATTGTAAAATAACTAAATACCCAATGCCCTACTACCATCAATGCCAAAGCCGCAAAGATATTCATGGCGATTTCGGAGCGAGTCCGTTGGCGCAATATGGGAGTTAGGAACTTATCTAAAACCCACTGAAGGGTTCCTTTGGGCTGAGCACCGACCTTTGAAGGACTTGAAGTAGTATAAAAAACATCCGACTCTTGCGGTAAGTCTTTCAACAAAACCTTGAGCCCTTGCTCACGAGCCAAAGCTGCCAAACGGCGGTCTTCGGTAGCATCACCTGTGGCAATACACGCTATCTGTACACTTTCCCATGCGGCTTGCTCCACGGTATCGTTTTCTATGTTTTTATTTATACCCAAAACCAGATATACTATATTGATTTTATAGAAATAAAGACCTAAATTAAATGCCACGCGTGTGACGTGGCATTACAAAAGTAGAGGCAATATTTAAAAAGTCCAAAAATTACGCTAAAAAACTTGTCAAATTCTTATAAAGATACGGTTTCGGTACATCCAATGTAGAATCAGCCATTCGACAGTGAGTATTGCAGTTCCTCTCACCAAAGATTCGTAGTTAAGTCCTAAGATTTGATCGTAGGTTTTGGAAATATGAATTTGAAACGAATGATGGATAAATTCTACGATTGTGTGCGAGATAATGTAAGCAGCGATAGAATTCATACCGATTACCGTCAGCCAAAAGAAAGCTTTTTTATACCCTTTGATATCTACTATCCAGTAGAAAAAAGCAAGCAAAATAAAACACCACCCTCCGCTGAAAATAGTCCATGTAGGTGTCCAAATACGTTTTACATTAGGGCATATCCCTGTCCAATTGAGTAGTAGTCCAGTCCCTAAAAGTCCAATTCCTATCAATCCAAAACGCTTAACTTTTTGAAGAGGAGCTTGTTCATCTTTGAGCCACTGCCCTGCCAACAACCCCAAAATCATGGTGCCAAGCGTAGGGATAAAACTAAGCGTCGAATATCCTCCCCCATTTCGAATGAAAGGTTTTTCGCGAGGGAAGAGATTCATAAACCATTGGTCAAAAGCCCAGGCAGCATTGGTATTTTTGTTCCAATGAGCTGCAAAGCCCGATAAATTGTGCTCCCAATCAGATGCTACACCTACGGCGGCATAATCAAAATTAGCATCAGGAAGTGGATACAAAGCAAACACCAACCAATATCCTACTAAAATAGTGCACAATGCAATAACTTGGGTTTTGAAAGAACGAAAACCAAGCCAAAACAAGATAGGATATCCAAGCCCTATCTGCGTTAAGGTATCTTCAAAAGTAAAATTGGTTTGCTCGCGATGCGTAGAACGCAAGAAAATTCCTAAAAAAATCAAAATCAATGACCGCTTAAGGGTATGCCCAAACATATCCTTGAACGATTGTCCTTTGGCCAGCCGGCTAGCCACCGAATAAGGTAAGGCTACCCCTACCAAAAAAGAAAAAGAGGGTTGAATCAAATCATGTAACGAACAGCCTACCCAATCAACGTGATCTTGATGATAGGCTAAAAATGCCCAAAAACTACTTTCAGGCAATGCTTTGGAAACATGACCAAATTCGAGAACTTCGGCCATCATCAAAAACATAACAAAACCACGGTAAACATCTACCGACGAAACACGAGTAGGTATAGTAGGAGCCATAAAATGAAAAAGGGTTTAGTACCGCTAAAAGTACGTTAATGAGCATTTATAATACCCCAACGAACTATGTAATCCAGTATCCTGTTTTTGATAGTACTTATTAATCTCGCTTTTATACCCATTTTCTTTGAAAAATATGCTCTTTGTTTTCGCTGCACTCCTACTTTTGGGGAGTATTTTTTATTTTTTTATGTATGACAACTTTGAATGGAAAGTTGCGCAATATCGTACAAACCCTGACTTACGCATTGTAAGAGATGACTGGAAAGGAAACCCTGTTAATCCAGAAGGTCGGTTTCTAAACGAAAACTTACAGCCTCTACCTGGATTCCGGGAGTTATGGAAATGGCAAACCGAAACCAATCCCCAAAAAGCAGAAAAGAAAGCCGATACTTTTAGACTAAAAGTAATTCATAACAATGACTTTTTGCACTCTCATGATGATGGCATCATGTGGCTAGGTCATGCTAGTTTTTTTATCCGAATCAATGGTATCAACATCATCACTGACCCTGTACTTGAAAGCCTCTCTCCTCTTATAAAGCGCTATTCTGCGCTTCCTGTGGATGTATCGGAGTTAAAAAACCTTGATTATATTCTTGTCTCGCACGACCACCGCGATCATTGTGACGAAAAAAGCCTTAAAATATTAGCTTCCCAAAACCCCAACGCTACCTATCTTACGGGCTTAGGACTGGAGAAACTCTTATTTGCTTTTACAAAAAGCACTAAAATCCAAAGCGCAGGCTGGTACCAAGCTTATCAGACAGATACTTCAAAAATAGAGATTATTTATCTGCCTGCCCAGCATTGGGCGAGGCGCTATTTCAACGACACCAACAAAAGCTTGTGGGGAGCCTACTTAATACGCGCCAATGGTAAAAGTATATATTTTGGAGCAGACTCTGGATATAGCACTCACTATCAGGATTTTGGGAAATATTTTAAAGAAGTAGATGTGGCTTTATTGGGGGTGGGGGCTTATAAGCCAGAGTGGTTTATGGCAGCAAGTCATGCAGGACCTGCCGAGGCTCTCAAAGCCGCCCAAGATATGAACGCTCGACGTTTTGTACCTATGCATTATGGTACTTTCGACTTGTCGGACGAACCCTTAGGGGATGCTTATCGTGCTTTGAAAAACCTAAAAAAAGAACCTCAATACCAAGATTTGATTGTGTTGGCAGATATTGGCGAAACCATCAAAATATAAAACAAATGAGAGCACTTTCGTACTCTCATTTGTAGAAATGTCTATCTAAATCGCTTAATTCACCGTGGTTTTAAATGCCTTTTTAGCCGCTAAATCATGAGCTGTATCATAGTATGAACGAAGATTACTCCAATCAAATACATCAGACATATTTTCTACTTTATTGCGTTGTTGGATACGTTCGCGAAGATTCATCCTCACAAACTTGAAGAGAATATTGGCCAATTGGTCGGCTGCTTGGTCAAAGTTTTGGGTTTTACGATTAATGACATAAATACCACGATTTTCGTAATCACGCATGATTTGCATGATAAAATCTCCAAAACCAGACAAATCGCTCGTGACCGTAGGAATCCCCCTTACCACGCATTCAAGCGGGGTATATCCCCAAGGTTCATAATAGCTCGGAAATATTCCTAAATGACATCCTCTTACAAACTGCCCATAATCCAACCCAAATAGGGGATTAGTGGAAGCAATGAAATCGGGGTGATACACGATTTTGACGCGGTCTTGTTCATGATTTTTCAATCCCGATTGTTCACAATATTCTGTAATTGAATCAGGTGATTTCAGATCGTGCGTAACATAAGGAGGCAAGCGTTTGGTTTTCCAAGTTTGGATAGTTCGACGAAGTCTCAGACGCCAGTATTCATCTACAAACTGATTCAAATCAGGCAAATGATGATCTGTAGAAGAAGCCGAGGCCAAAAATAGCTTATCACCCAACTGTTTTTCAATAGCTTCACAGGTATCTTGGATTTCTCCCAATACCGCTCGCGACTGAAGCACATCAGGATTGATAGAATGGTAAGGTTGGCGAGTCACAATAAACATCACCACCGTCATGTCCATTTTAGCTTGTACCATTTTCCAATTGAGGCGCGCCAAAGCTTCCAATGTAATATCGTAACCTTTGTTGACATACTCGTACCGCCCCGACGTAAAGAAGTAGAGGGTTTTGTCCAAATTGAAAGAATAACTTTGAAAAAAATGCCCCATGATAAACTTATGGATATTCTCCTTGTATTTCATGTGCAGGTTTTGGAACTCATGTACTGCGGCAAAACGCTGAATATTGAGTCCATTGGGCAAAACTAAATCGGGATATTTACCCAAAAACACCTCACATTCGCGAGCGGTGACATCGCTGACAGTAGTACTTACGTGCGCGCTCAAGTAAGCCAAACGCTCTATAGTAGCCTGAGCTTCGATATTATAATAGCGAGCCTCATGTTTCCAATCAAAATAAGGGAGTTTATGATAAAAATCGCGCTCATTGGAGGCAATATATCTTCCCAGCATAGTAGCATGAGTCGTAAATACAGTAGCAATCTTGACGTCGTTGCGGCGCAAATCTGGCAATCCTGAGCTTGCCATCCATTCGTGAAAATGAGCCGTAATTTCAAACTTACGGGCATAATCTTCCGCAAATTGAGTCAAGAAAATACGTACCATCTCTCCAAAAGCAATAGTCTGATTGACTAAGTCTTCGATATTTACGGTAGATATTTGGTGATGTTCCCAAAGCTCATATTTGATACGATTGAGCTGCCCCATCATACTACGAATATCAAACAATACTACTCTAGGCTTACCTGTAATGAGCCAATAACCATATTCTACCGCCAGGCCCGCTTCCCGCATTTTTTCGACGGTTTGATAAATCCCCGAACCATCATCAGAAGTGATAGGCTCATATTCGGTAAGAGCCCGCTGTGGGAAATAAGGGCCCAAACAGACGTAGTCGTCCTCCCATTGATCCACCATAGCTGGAACCTTGCTGCGAATCACGGTATAAATTCCACCCACTTGGTTGCAGACCTCCCAAGCAACTTCAAACAAAAGGGACTTTTTTGCTTTTTTTTCCACGGTAAAGCGAAGTTTTTAATGTACAATTTTTAATTCAAAATGTACAATTTTTTAGATTTTAAAATGCAATAATAATGCTTATTTAATTTTTGCCAATTAAAATTAAGATTTATGACAATGATTTTTCAAAAGCATACACAGGCCGCCTATCGAATGAATTAAAATGCCATCAAAGTGTCTATAGCAAACATCATTATGCTTTTTTAAAACAAGTATTTTGTTCATAACGTCTTTCTTGAAAGGCTTTACTAGGTAAGTTTCTAATGATAGAAAACATCCCTAATAGTAGAAAAATAACTCTTCTATCCATAAGAGCGTTTTTCTATCCCAATACTATGAAAAATTATGATACTATCGCCAATTGTGGCGTTTGAATTTTGGAGTCCCTACATTTATTAAACTTTGAAGAGATACCCAACCCCTTTTAAAGTAACTATTTCGAGGGCCGTATCTTCTCGAAAATAATCGCGCAGGCGGGTAATGTACACATCCAGATTACGGGAATTGAAGAAAGAATCATCGCCCCACACACGCTTCAAAATATCGCGGCGATTAACGGTAGAATTACGGTTTTCAGCCAAAATAGATAGCAGCTCGGTTTCTCGATGAGAAAGCTTACGAATCACTTCAGCCCGATGTAGCTCATACTTGTGAGGAAAAAAGGTGTATGCTCCCAGCACCACCCCTTCTCTTGTAGATGTTGTCTTTTTTTGAAGCGTAAGATTGAGGATATTTTGTATTCTTACGATGAGTTCTTCCATGCTAAAAGGCTTTCGGATATAATCGTTACCGCCACTCTGAAAGCCCTTTAGGACGTCTTCGGTTTGGGTTTTGGCAGTCAAAAATATAATCGGTATCACTGGATTTGCTTGTCTGATGTCGTGCGCCAAGGCGTAGCCATCACGATGCGGAAGCATAATATCTAATACACAAACCATCGGCTCAAACGCCCTAAACTGCGCCATGACTTCTCTCCCGTCAGCAACCATACATACCTCGAAGCCCCGACTTTCGAGGCTTTCTTTTACTATTTTCCCCAAAAAAGGTTCGTCTTCAACGTACAGAATTTTAGCCATTGTTTTTTAAAGTGATTTGCGAGGAAGTGTGATAACAAATACACTGCCTTTGCCTTCTTCACTTTTTAAGTTAATACTTCCTCCGTGCTCTTTTACCACCGACGCCACATAACTCAACCCTAAACCATATCCTTTGACATTGTGGGTGTTGCCAGTAGGAACTCTGAAAAATTTCTCAAAGATTTTTGATTGATATTCCGCTGGAATACCTATGCCTTCATCGCTCACCGAAAAGCTAATTTCAGTATCCTTCTCCGTCAGATGCAGTTTCAATTGAGGTTTATTTTCACTGTACTTAATAGCGTTGTCGAGTAAGTTATAGACTACATTGGTAAGATGAATCTTATCCCCCCAGAATACAAAGTTTTCTCCAGAGGTTTGATAATGTACGGTAGCTCCACATTTTTCAAACTGTAATTTCATTGAATTCACTACCTGCCCCACTAGCTCCTTCATCTCCAACTCTTCGCGGGTGAGAGTCAACCCTTGCTGCTCAAAGGTCGCCATTTTCAATACTTTATCTACCAGCAAAGTGAGTCTATTGAGTTCATTTTTAGAAATTTCTAAATACTCTTTTGTGAGTTGCGGATTTTGAGCTGCGCCAAAGTTTTGCAAAGCTTCAATCGCTACACTGACCGTAGCGATGGGGGTCTTGAGTTCGTGAGTTACGTTGCTGATAAAATCGTTTTTAAGGGCCGTAAGTCGTCGCTGTTGTCGTAAGTTGCGATAAATCGCCCCAAAAGCAAGGGTGGTAATCGTTAACAAGAAAACTGAAAAAAGTGCTTGTGGGACAATTTTTTTCAACAAAAAAACTTCATAACCTTTAAACGCTGCCCTGTACGTACTTCCCAATGGCATAGTGCTTGCCACTTCAGAAGTAAGAAGCTCTTGGGGCAAAAAAGTAGTATCGCCGGCCAAAGCTTTTCCTTGACGGACTACCCGAAAAGGAACTTCAATTTTGGATTTTTGGATTAGCCCTTTGTACTGGACTTGTATTTCGGGGATTTTGAGCGAATCTGCATCAAATCGAATCACAAAATTATTTTCAACATGACGGCTTTTGCTTTTGGGAGCCCCCTTTTCCTGCTTAGGTAATAAAGCTAAGCTGTCGTTTATGATTGACAATTGAAGTTTGTCGGATTTCGAAAATCGCACATTTCCCCGAATACTGTCTTTGGCATCTCGCAAATACAGCATGACCCTAGCCACTTTACCCACGAGTTTTTGGGCACTATCATGTTCGATAGCTCTCTGGACTATCACCACTTGTGGGTACGGAGCAGCAGCTGTATCTTTCAACTTAACTCTTGTAAAATCAATAGGATTACCACGATGGATTCTAATAGACTCAATATTTTTGGGGTCGATGTTTGCGAGACTCGTTTTTTGAAAAGCAATAAAGCTATCCCGCAGCTGTTGTTGAAGCAACTGCCCTAGGTGCCCTACCACTACACTATCATTGGAGGAAGGCTCTAAAGCCACTTTTTTGTCCTTCCCCTTTTTAGGGTTTGCAGTAGAGCTAAAATTGACAGATACTTTAGTAGATATACCCACTGTAGCTCCGGAGTCTATATTTAATTTCAAAGGCTTTTTAGTAGACAACTTTATTTTTTTCTGAATCAAAGAATCTTCTAAGGCTTGAATAGTATTCTTAAATAAAATATCTGCTTCTTTTTGAAGGATTGTTTTTTGTTCACTGTATTCTTTGTAAAGCCAAAATGCTTGAAAAGCCGCTAGCAAAATCATACTAGCGACCATCAAAGTAAGCGATATAGTAGTGGGTTTGTATAGCTTCATCTTAGTTTCGGATGATTCTAATACCGCCTTGTCCGCCCATTTCTTTCATAAACTCATCCCTTTTTTTATTAAACTCTGCCTCCGTTATTTTTTTACCTCCGGTGGGGGTTCTCAGGTCAGCATTACTTAGTTTTTTAAAATCGATTTTGGTCATGTTATAAATCATATCGCCGTCATTGACATCTACTTCCAAAATCAAGCCTGGTAAGCCTCCAAAGCCCACAGGGCCACTTGGAACAGGAATCGCCTCCGCAAACCACGCCACTATTGGCTGATTAGTGGCTTTGTTGGTCATGGTAGCTTTAAGACAATCATAGCCCTGAATTTTTTTGGTATCTCCAGTGAGTTTCCAAGGCATTCGACGGAGCGTGTCTTCTATCAAAAACTTCTGTCCCGCTAGCTCTCTTAGTTCTATGGAGCGCTGCGTTTCGTAATTGCGATAAGTCTCGTTTTGGGGAGCTCTTAATACCATTCTTACAGTAGCCCCATTTCCATCTGAGGATTCATTTTCTTCGTTGGGCTGTTGGTCGGCGGCTTTAAACAATGATTCTGATGCCCGTATAGTAAGTTGCATTTTGTTGGTACGAAATTCGGGCATCATGGCTTTCATCGACTCATCTTGCATGCGTTTGTGCATATTGATTTTTTGGTCATAAAACACCACTCCTTCATTTTGTTGGCCATAGCCGTATATTGCTGTACTTATTCCGACTAGCAAAGTTAAGATTTTCTTTTTCATTGATTTATTGATAGTTATTGGTTTTGTTGTTGCATCTTATCCTCTCTGAATCACCCTCACCCCTCCAGAGGGCATCCCTCCCAAAATATTGTTGAGACTGTAGGTAAAGCTTACTAAAAAGTAGCGGCCAAGCGACCGAATACGCTCATCTTGAACAAAATTGACCTGCGCCATTCGACTGATGCCGACATTGCGATTGAGCATATCTACGGCCGAAAACTTGAGTTCGCCGCGTTTGTTTTTCAAGAAAAACTTAGAGACCGAAGCATTCCAAATAGGTACTTTTTGATTGAAAGAAGACCCTGCAAAATTGTAGATGCTGTAATCCATGACCGAACTGACGTTCCAGGTTTTTGTCAATTTAAGATTGGCTTCTACGTCATAGCTTTGATTCATAAACGACTGATTGAGAGCAGGGTTAAGCGAATACGCGGTGCGATTGAAAGTCATAGACCCACTGGCAGATATATCAAAGGCTTCTTTGTAGCGGTATTCGAGTCGTAGGGTATTGCGGCTTTCTAATCGCCGAGTTTGATTGTCGGTATCGTTGACTGGCGTAATCCCCCGATTCAACAATAGATTTGTACTAAAATTGACTCGTGTACCGATGGCTTTGATACGAAACCCTTTTGAAATATTGGTAATGAGATTATAATCATCTTTGACATTGATAGGCCGATAGGTACGTACGAGATTGGCGTCTACTTGCTGAGCAGTAGCAATTTTGTTGGTAGTATAAGTAAGGTTGACAAAAGCAAAAAAGTTACTAAAGTTGAGTTGATTAAAACGGAAAAAGTTGAGAGTGAGTCGATGATTGTATTCGGGGCGCAAACCAGGATTTCCGGTATAAATATTAAGCGGGTCGCTATTGTCTACGATAGGCGATAGCTGCTGAATACTTGGCTCACGTACATCTGTGTCATAAGTCAGGTTAATATTTTGATTGGTGGCAAAATTGTACTGAAATCTTAGGTTAGGAAGTAGGTTGGTGAAAGTACGGCTGACATGTGTATTTTGTAAAATCAAATCCCCTTCCAATGCCGACCGCTGCAAACTTACGCCTGTCGAAAAATTGTATTTGGGCTGATTGAGACGGAAGTTCATCCCACCTCGTTGGTAGATAAAATCGTTGCGAAACTGATTACTGAGTTGGACATTCATGCGGGGTGCTCGCCCTTCTCCATTCACATCATATACGAGGCGATTTACGTCGTTTTGAGTAAAATTAACCGCATAGTTTACCTCCAAATAGCGACGCTTTCCCAAAGGTTCGGTATAAGAAGCCGTTAGCCCGTAAGTTTGTCGGTCGTTGGTTTGGGTGTTGGTCTGTCGTAAAGTATCTACTCTATTTTTCTCACCGCTTGAATTATAAAAACTGTTTAAGGCATTCAAAGTGCCGTTGCGGTCGCTTTGTTCGAGTCCTAATAAAAAATTGGTAGACAGTGTACGTCCTTTTTTGGCAAACTTATGCCGCCACAACAGTTCCGAGTTTATGCGCCAATTGTTGCCTTGTGCATTAGACTGCCGCGTACCTTCATTTTCGAGTATATCGTTGGCATTGGTAGCGCGACTACTACTACCTGTATAAGAAGAGTTTTTGGCATAACTAAGCTGATTAGTCCACTTCAACGAATTGAGCGAATCTATTTTATGATCCATAGTCACATTGGCCCGATGAGTAGCATTGTGGGTATTTTGGGCGGTATTTTGTTTTGTTTTAAAACTTCCTGACGGCAAAAAAGTCTCCCGATTGGTTTCACGCTCAATGCGTTGGTCTAGCTGATTATAAAAATAATTACTTTGTAGTTCGGTCTTTTTGTTGAACTGATTGTTGTAATTAAGTCCTGCGCCGCCGGAAGTCACGAAGCCGTTGTTTCGCCCCCCCAAATTAAGGGGAATCGCCGCATCTTCTTCAGAATTGAACTGCAATCTCACCACCCCTCCCGTCATCATTCGTTGGGCACTCCCCGTAAAATTCATGTAGTCGTTTATTGAAAATCCTTGCTGATTGACATTATTAGCCATTCCCAGCACCGACATTTGACGGGTTTTGCTGAAGCGATTAAAATTAGCTTTGAGCGAGTACCTGCTATCGGGGCCAGCCCCCGCAGTAGCATTACCAAAGATGCCCTTCTTTTTCTCTTCTTTCAGAGAAAGGTTGATTGTTTTTTCGCGTTGGCCGTCGTCAATGCCCGTAAATTGGGCTTGGTCTGACTTACGGTCAAATACCTGAACTTTATCTACGGCATCGGCGGGGAGATTTTTGGTAGCCATTTTAGGATCTCGACCAAAAAATTCTTTACCATCCACGGTCACTCGCTGCACTTGCTGACCTTGGGCACGTACCGTTCCATCACGGTCTACTTCCACGCCAGGCAATCTTTTCAATAAGTCTTCGACGGCAGCATTGGGCTGCACCTTAAAAGAGCTTGCATTGTATTCAATGGTATCTTGTTTAATCGTTACGGGGTCGCGCTCACCTTTTACCACTACTTCTTTAAGATCTTTGGGTATGGGGAGCATGGTGAGCTTTCCCAATTCCAACAACTCTCCCGAAGGAGGCGCAATGGACTGAAGAATAGGCTGTAATCCCATGTAAGTCACTTTCAAAAAATAAGAAGCTTGAAGTACATTTTTAAACTCAAATGTTCCGGTGGATTGGGACCTCGAAAACGACACAAGCGACGTGTCTTTCCCCTCAAGCAGCATCACAGTAGCGCCTTCTAAGGGACGCTGAGTAGTATCTACTAATACTCCTTTGATAGAAAATTTTTGAGCGTATGCTCCCGCCGAAACAAACAACAACAGAAACAATACCCAAGGGACAAATAAGAAAGAGTATTTTTTTCTCAATCCCCCAAACGGGGTTTTTAGTTGTGGTTTGCTCGGCGTTAGAAGCTGCAAAATCATGGCTGTATGGAGTTTTTATGATGCCACAAAACTAATTCAGGGGTTTGGAGAAGTAGGTTAAAGGTCATTGAAACAATGTTAATTAAGGTTAATGCCAAAAGTCCCTATCTTTGTAGCTACTCATCTTAGCTTTCTAAAACCATGCATTGTTATTTCAACGGCTCTATTATGCCTGTAGAACAGGCTTCTGTCAAAATAAACGACCTTGCGTTGCTTCGCGGTTATGGCTTGTTTGATTATTTCCGAACCTACAATGGTGTTCCTTTCCAATGGAATTGGTATTGGGCACGCTTTCAGCGCTCCGCAGAAGTGCTTCGGTTACCTCTTCCACTGAATCAGAATCAAGCAGCCGATATTTTGAATGAGTTGTACACGCTCGCGGGTCAAGCTGATATTGCCTATCGGTTTGTACTGACCGGCGGCTACTCTCCCGATAGCGTGAGCGTGGTTGAACCCAATCTGCTTATTATTGCCGAAAATCTCCCTAAAGACAACCCTGAAGGGCGTGTACGGGGTATCAAAGTGCTTCCGTTTGAATTTGTGAGAGATTTGCCTGAACTCAAAAGCACCAATTATCTGCATATGATACGCCTTGCCTCAGAGATGAAATCGCAAGGCGCGGCAGATTTGCTATACCACAAAAACGGAGAAGTAAGTGAGCTTACTAGAAGCAATTTTTTTATTTTTAAAGGAGATACACTCATTACACCCGACCAAAATATCTTGCATGGTATCACAAGACGAGTGGTGTTGGAATTGGCCGAAAAAACATTTAAAGTAGAAGTCCGTCCGCTCTTGGTCGAAGAGTTGGCAGAAGCTGATGAAGCTTTTACCACGAGTACCACCAAATGGGTAATGCCCGTAGTGCAGATTGGAAGGCAAATCGTAGGCGATGGCAAACCCGGTCCAAGAACTTTAGCTTTGCTCGATGAGTTTGAAAAATTAGTAACTGAATACGAAGCTGTCAAAGCTTAAATCTTACACCCATTTTTTCATTTGATTTTAAATCCCACAACCTATGTCAATCTCTAGCCCTTCCGAACTTATCGGTATGCAAAGAATCAGCGAAGCGGTAGCAATTACGCTCAAAAAAATGCGCGAATATGCCCAACCCGGTATGACGGCTCAAGAGCTAGATGAATATGGCGGTAGTATTTTACAAGAATTCGGAGCCAAATCTGCCCCAAAACTTACGTACGGGTTTCCGGGATGGACTTGTATTTGTCTCAACAATGAAGTAGCGCATGGTATCCCTTCCCCAAAAAAGATATTGAAAGAAGGCGACCTCGTCAATATTGATGTATCAGCCGAATTAGACGGGTTTTGGGCCGACAATGGAGGCTCTTTTGTATTAGGAAAAGATATTCATCAACACCGCTCTCTGGTAGATGCTTCAAAGCAAATCTTGCGCAAGGCCATCAACAATATCAGAGGAGGAGTAAAAATCGCCGATATTGGAAAACTCATCGAAACCGAAGCAAAAAAATCAGGTCTTCGGGTAATTAAAAATTTGGTGGGACATGGCGTAGGACGTAGCTTACACGAAGCCCCGCGAGAAATCCCTTGCTACTACGACCGCCTCAACCTTGATCGTTTTAAGAAAAACTCTACGGTGGCTATTGAGACTTTTATTTCTACCAAAGCGTCTTTTGCTCATCAATCCAACGACGGCTGGACCTTTGTCACTACGGATGGCAGTTTTGTGGCGCAGCATGAGCATACCATCATGGTCACCGATGGCAAACCTCTTATCTTAACAGAAAGCAACGAGATTTGGAATTAAGTATGAAATCTGCACATTATTGGGTACAAAAGTATCAGATGCAACCTCATCCCGAAGGAGGGTATTTTGTAGAAACGTATCGGTCGGCGGAGAGCATTTCTCACGCTGGGCTTCCTTCTCGTTTTGGTGGAAATCGTAGTTTTAGTACTGGTATTTATTTTTTATTAGAAAACCATCATTTTTCGGCTTTTCACCGCATTCAAGCCGATGAAATGTGGCATTTTTATGCAGGGCAGCCTCTTTCTGTATATGTGATACACCCGGATGGCGTTTTAGAAACAATCAAATTAGGTGCTAACCCTGACCAAGGAGAGGTATTTCAGGCAGTAGTACCTGCCGGAACTTGGTTTGGTTCAAAACCCAGCCCCGATAGCGAATATTCTTTAGTGGGCTGCACAGTAGCACCAGGTTTTGACTTTGAGGATTTCGAAATGGCTACCCGACAGGAGTTATTAACAACTTATCCACAACACGCCGAAATCATCAGGCTATTAACGCACGATACCAACTAAACCTGAGAAGAACGCAACAACTAACACATAAGACGCACCCGATGGAAACATAAAAAACCTTCCATTTAGATTTGAGAGTTGGTAGCTACTCAAACACAAACAGAAGGTTTTTTAAGCATCATCTAAAATCAGGATGACTCACATCTGAAGATTAATCATCTATTTTTTTCAGTACTTGAATAAGTGTCTCGACTTGTTCTAAAGATACAGCAGGGAAGTTGGCAATTCGGATTTGGGTATCTTTGTAAGGCCCATAGCCACTCCCTACTATCATGTTTGATTTTTTGATTTCAGCAATTACCTCTCCCGAAGGCAGTTTGGTGTTAGCTACAATAACGGTGCGCGAACGGTGTCTTTCTTCTACTACCGAAGGGGTAAAGTTTTGACTTGTTTCTACAAATTTATTGAGCAGCTTATACTTTTCTTCCGTTTGTTTACGCACTGTATCCACTCCTATGTTATTCAAGTCTTCGGCTATTTTTCCAAGCAAATAAATTCCTATTACATTGGGAGTAGCGGGGGTTTCGAAGTTTTTGAAATTTTTCCACAACATAGGGAGTGTATTATGCCCTCCAATCGTCAAATCTTCGTGCTTTTGGAGTTTTTCGGCCTTGGCTAAGCAGCGCTCATTTACAATCCAAACGCCCAAACCAGCAGGAAGACCAAAGGCTTTTTGTACGGAGAAAAAGGCCGTATCTACTACGCTAAAATCCAAATCAGGATAGGGTGCCGACGACACCATGTCAACCGCGATGATTTTTTTGGAATTGCTACGCTTTAATTTGTGAATGTCAGGCTCCCGCATCTGCACGCCCGAACTTGTTTCATTGTGAGTTACACAAATCACCTCGGCATATTCGGGTACTTCTACTTCGGCATAGTCAAATCCTTCCCCAAAAAGCTTTTCTTGTTTGTGAGCGTATTTTTTTAGGGAAACAGCATATTCAAAAAACTTCTTCGAAAAAGACCCATTCACCAAGTGAAAGCTCTCATGCTCTACGCAATTTAAAACCACTCGTTCCCAGATTTCTGACGCTGAGCCTGTAAACAAAATAGCGTGCGATTCGTGGATATTCATCAAAGTACGCAGCTGCTCTACCGTAAACCTATAAATGTCTCTGAACTTCTGACTACGGTGCGAAATAGACCCGAGTTGTTGTGCCACGGCATCCTGCAAATGTTTCTCAAAAGTAGGATACATCTCAGCCGGTCCGGCCGTAAAATAGACTTGTTTCATCTGATTTGTTGCCCCTAACCTATAAGGCCATTTGGTTTGAGGGGGCAAAATTAAGCTAAAAAGCTAGTTTTTAGCTAGTAAGCTTTCGTTAAATCTTGAGCACCGATAGCTAACAACCTTGAAAATCAAAGGCTTATCGTATCATTATTGAGGCACGATTTTATTAAAAACTCCTTTTCTCAACTACTTTTTGTGCTTATTTTGACAACTGCGACCTTTTTGGTGAGGTTTTCAAAAAACTTGCACAAATGAGTCAAATCGCATTTATCGCATTGCGGACTACGCGCCAAGCACACATATCTGCCATGCAAAATAAGCCAATGATGCGCCAATGGAATCACTGAATCAGGAATATACTTCACCAATTCTTTTTCGACCGCTAAGGGAGTTGTGGCGGTTTTAGATACCAAACCCAATCGGTGAGATACCCGAAACACGTGCGTATCTACCGCCATAGCAGGTTGATTGTAGATGACCGACGCAATTACATTGGCGGTTTTGCGCCCTACTCCTGGCATTTGTTGAAGTTCTTCTATTGTACTAGGCACCTCCCCTCCAAACTGCCCTAGGAGCATCCTTGCCATCCCCACAAGGTGTTTGGCTTTATTGTTGGGGTATGAAATAGAACGTATATACTGGAATACCTCCTCCGCTGTGCTATCGGCCAGCGCCTGCGGGTCGGGATAGCGCTCAAACAGAGCAGGAGTCACCATATTAACGCGTTTATCGGTACACTGTGCCGACAAAATCACCGCCACCAACAATTCGTAAGGATTGGTATAATGAAGTTCTGTTTCAGCTTCGGGAAATTTTTGGGAGAAATGTTCAATCAGGCGACGGTAACGTTCTTTTTTCTGCATGGAAGTCAATACTTTTTAGGTATCAAAGATACTTTCTTTCAAGCAAAAGCAAGCAGCGGAGCAAAACGAATTTATTTACTCCGCCTTCTTTATATGCCCCCCAATCGCAAAACCGCTCGTTTATATTTTTACCCAATAAACAGTTTTGGATAAAAGCCCTTTGTAAGCCACAATTTTCAGTTTGTTGCCTTCTACATATACTTCACAGCGAGCCGTTATATCTTTCTGTGGATTATAGACAGTGCCTCTCCAGCATCCTTCCAAAAACTTTACATCCTTCAATACTATTCTTTTTTGAGGGTCTACTCCTACAAAACCCGTAGCTGTTTTGGTCACCACAATAGTCACCCCCTCCTCTTCGGTTTTATAGGTTCCAGCTAGATTATCGTGCGGAGGATATATCATCATCCCGCCTTTTAAACATAGCCAGAGACCTAAGATTGCCATTACTTTCATGTTTTGATTCGTTTAGATTTTAGGATAACTATGCCATTCATAAAAAAGCCCATCAGGGTCACGTTTGGCTCTGATTTCTTGTACTTTTTTCAAGTGGTTTTCTGATAAAAAAGGCGCTGTACGTTTGTGAAGTCCTTCATCAGCGAGCTGAATTCCGGTAGACAAGTGTGCCATACGGCGCATCATATTGGCCGCCCAATCGCCATATAGGGGAGAGTCTTCGGCATTGATCCAATTGGCATAAAGTGCCAAATACACCTTATCTTCATTGGAATAAGCCATGTCAGTAGCCAAGCTACCGGGGTGCCAATTGAGCCACAAAAAATGGGAAGGAGCGGGCGGAAGCGAATCAGCGATTTCTCTGACAAATGGCAGGAGGTCTTCGATAGAGGCATGAGTCCACATATTGTCTACGCCCCAATGTCTATCCTCTGGATAATGAGTCATAGCTGTCTTGTATAACGCGTCTATACCCGGATCGAAAGCAGGGGTTGCGATAATAGCCTTGTGTTTGATAGGACTATTTTTCATGAAAGCCATCGCTTCTTCAAACTCATCTTTGGTATCGGCAAAAATAGGCGCCAATGCTTCAATGCCCGGGCCTAAGACATGGAGCATATTGCGGCTCATAATCATCTGAAACTCTACCGCTTTCGGAATACCAGGACCTACATCATAAGCCCAACGATACACATCTTCTAGGTGTTTAAGGTGAAAATCGTGGGCAATAATGGCTCGATAAGGAGGTAAAGGGTACAATTTGAGATGAAAACAAATTACCACCCCAAAAAAACCGGGTCCCGCCCCGCGCGCCGCCCAAAACAAATCAGAGTGCTGAGTAGTATTGGCGTGTACCAATTCGCCTTCGGCCGTAATGACATCAATGCCAATTACACTTTGACATGCAATCCCCAATTTTCGCCCATTCCAACCATACCCTCCCTGCAATAAATACCCTCCTATGCATACCCCTTTGCAATGCCCCGCCGGAAAAAACAAGTTATGTTTGTACAACTCTAGCATCAAAATACTTCCTCCTACTCCTGGCCCTGCTTTGGCCGTCATAGCATCAGGGTTGATTTCGTAATGATTGAAGTTTTTCATCAAAATTAAAATGCTATTGTCACGCAAGTGGTTGGCACTAAAACTATGCCCTCCCGAACATACCGTGATTTTTTTACCAATAGCTTTGGCATATTTGAGGGTCGCTATGATATCTTCGATGGTCTTAGGTTCCACTACCGCATCAGGACGCCGTTTGGGGTCGGTTTTGTTAAACAACGTTCCTAATACTAGCCTATCAAAGTGTTGGTCTGTTGACTGGGTTAACGTTCCTGACAACTGTAAACTAGGGCTTTGAGTACCAAATTCCTTATAAAGTTGAGGAAGAAAAGCCGCGAGATGATTCATTTCTTCCGAACAATGTCTCAATAAATCAGGCGCAAAATTTTTGGGCAAACTACGTAACTTACGAATAAATTCAGTTGCCAAATCCGCCAAAAAACCTTGCCGACGAATACTCACATAGGCTCCTCCTACCCAAAAACGCGAGCGCATTTCGCAGCCTCCTTCTACCGCTCGCACTTGATGTACCAAATATCCATAATCCACAGGCAAAGAAGCATGACCAAGCCTAGCACAGATATAAACCGCCTTCTCAGGATGATTGATGGCATCAAACGAAAAGCCAAAATCAACAGGAGATTTGAATTGGATAGCAGCTTCAAGCAGCTCTTCGCCGATGTATTCTTTAATAATCGAATTGCGCCCTATATAGGCTACATTGGGCTGGTTGTCTTCCCAGTGAGCACTTACGTGGGCTTTCGGATGCCATAGTTTGTATCGATTATCTTGCGAACTATGCCACCCAAACCACCAATCCCACATAGCAGGACTTACACCCGGCATATAGGTATGCACCGCTACGTGAATACTGCCATCGGGATATTGGACATAGGCATTCTCAAATCCTGTATAACCTTCTCCTTCAAGATAGCAGGCCTCCGAAAACGTGGGTAAACTAGGGGGTGCCACAGGAGAGATAGAGAGCGCATTTTGTACGGATGCGGCGAGAGTTTGAATCTCCTCATGAAAGTATTTGGCATGTACTTCGGTATAGTCAAGGGTCTGATAGCCAATATATTCTTTTCCCATTTCTTGAATTTTTTAGGTATTATTTCCAAAATCTTGCCACAAAACTACGGCGACGCATCTGAAACTACCCTTGAATTAATTCAAGAAATACATCCTTTACTTGCGGTGCTTGAGCTTGCTGAGCCACTCAGGAGAGATACCCATAAACTCGGCAATAAATCGCGAAGGAACCCGCTGAATAACAACCGGAAGTTGACCAATCAGATAGTGGTAAAGCTGCTCAGAAGTATAAGCTATAAGTTTGAGTTTGAGGTCATTTTCTTCCTGTAATGCCTTAGTAACCATAGAATGATAAAACTTGAAAAGAGCTATATCATCAGACATCACTATTTGTAAGTCTTTTTTACATAACACCAATACTTTAGCCCCACTAATGGCTCTTAGTTCGCAGCGCGTAGGCAATTCTGAAAAAAAACTATCGACACAACTCATAAAAGGGTGTAAGTTGTCTAAGTAAAAGTTTATTGTTTTTTCTATTTCGTTTTCTTCATCCACATATCGGCACACAAACCCACCCTCCAATACCAAAAAAATTTTATCACATATTTCGCCCGGTTTTACTAACAAATGCTGGCTTTTTATTTCTTGAAATTTGATAAATCCTAACAGCTTCCTTACAGAATCTGACGAAACATTGGCCTTGACAAGCTCTTGTAAAAGAAGATGAGGCAACATAATGGTATATTTAAATAGCTCTAAAAATACAGGTTCTTATTTCTGACGTTTTTTCTATAAAAGTATCATAAACCTATCCTATCACCATAATCCCGCAATATGGGGGATTTAAGGGTTGTACAAGTTTTGCCTATCTTTGTGTTTTATCCTTCATCTATTCATCAATGTACATGACAAAAACCACTATCTCTTTCTCGAAACACCTATATGCCGTCGGTCTTCTTGTTTGTTTGGTAGCAGGCCACTTAGCCGCCCAACAAAAAACGCTCTCTCTCACCGACATCTTTGGCTCACAAGGCTCCATCTTTACACCACGTACTGTATCGGGCGTCAATTGGATGAAAGCTGGCGGATTTTATACCACTCAGCAAAATGGCAAAATTATCAAATACAGCATCGCTACGGGCGAAGCCGTCGAAACGCTGTTTGACCAAAGTACCGTCCGCGTAGAAGGCACCAATCAAACCATCCAACTCGAAGCATACGAGCTGAGCGGCGACGAGCGTAAACTCCTTCTTGCTACCAATATAGAGAGAATCTATCGCCGCTCGTTCAAAGCCGATTTTTATATTTATGACCTAACCTCCAAAAAACTCACTCAGCTTTCCAAAAATGGAAAACAAATGCTGGCAACGCTTTCGCCCGATGGCAGCAAAGTGGTTTTTGTGCGCGACAATAATCTTTTCCTGACCGACCTCGCCACCATGACCGAACAACCCCTCACTACCGATGGTAAACGTAACGAAATCATCAACGGCGCTTGTGATTGGGTATATGAAGAAGAGTTTAGCTTTGTGAAAGCTTTTGAATGGGCTCCCGACGGCAAAAAAATTGCTTTTTATCGCTTCGACGAAAGCCTTGTTCCAGAATACAATATGCAAATATGGGGCGATTTGTACCCTAAAGATTATCGCTATAAATACCCCAAAGCAGGCGAGCCTAACTCTATCGTGCAGATTTGGATTCATGATTTGACCACCACCCAAAAGACTAAAATAGACGTAGGCACCGAAACCGACCAATATATCCCACGCATCAAATGGACGCAAAATCCCAATCTGCTCTCCGTCAAACGCATGAATCGCCTCCAGAATCGTTTGGATATTTTGCACGCCGACGCTACCAACGGTCAAACCCAAACTGTGTGGAGTGAAGAAAGCAAGACTTATGTGGATTTGGAGTTTACAGACGACCTCACTTACCTAGCCGATGGCAAATCTTTTGTACAATCGTCCGAAAGAAGTGGCTATAAGCATTTATACCAATACGACATGAGTGGAAAATTGCTCAAACAACTTACCTCTGGCGATTGGGAAGTAACGGATTTGCTTGGAATTGATGAAAAAAAACAAGTGTTGTATTTTACTTCGTCAATGGAATCGCCCATGGAGCGGCATTTGTATAGCTTGAATTTGGCCCTACCTGCAGCCAAAAAATCAAAAAAAGCATCGCCAATCCCCTCCCCGCAGCCTGTCAAACTCAGCACTCAAATTGGCTCTAATACCATCAATATGAGCCCTGACTTTAGTTACTATTTACTCTATCACCAATCTTCACAACAGCCTCTTACGGTCAGCTTACACGAAGCTCCAACTCACAAAATAGTCAGAACCTTAGAGACCAACCAAGCCTTACGCGAGCGCCTTTCGGCTTACAATCTCCCTCAACAAGAATTTTTTAAATTTTCCACCTCACTAGGCACAAATCTTAACGGCTGGATGATAAAACCCACTGATTTTGACGCCAATAAAAAATACCCTGTTTTGATGTTTGTGTATGGTGGACCTGGCTCTCAGACGGTAAATAATACTTGGACTAATGCCCTCACTGCTTGGTTTAAACTCCTAGCTACCAAAGGCTACATCATCGTGTCGGTGGATGGGCGCGGTACGGGCGCGCGTGGCAATGCCTTCCGAACCGCTACTTATGCCCAACTTGGCAAATTCGAAACCCAAGACCAAATCGAAGGAGCAAAATACTTGGCCACTCTCCCTTATGTGGATGCTTCTCGAATCGGTATTCATGGGCATAGCTACGGAGGCTATATGACCTCTCTCTGCATGACTATCGGAGCCGATTATTTCAAAGCCGGAATCGCCGGAGCACCCGTGACTACTTGGCGATACTATGACACCATTTATACCGAACGCTACCTCAAACGCCCTCAAGACAATGCGGCAGGCTATGATGACAACTCGCCTATTCAGCATGTCAACAAACTAAAAGGGAAGTTTTTACTTATTCATGGTACGGGCGATGACAATGTACACTTCCAAAATTCGGTGGATTTTGTCAATGCGCTTATCAAAGCAGGGAAGCAATTTGACTCGTTTTATTATCCCAATCGTAATCACGGCATCAGTGGTGGCAATACGCTCATGCACCGCTATCAAATGATGACCGACTGGGTTCTCAAAAACTTATAGAAAGAAAAACCCTTCCTATGATTCCAAATTATAGGAAGGGCAACTCTATTTCTCTTTAAATAGTCCCTTCATAAGATAAATCCAAATATTCAATCTTTTCTAATTTACCTAATACTTGATTAAGTAAGCTTTTACGAATCTCTAGTTCAAGACTACATTGATTGTCAAAATGCTGATTTTTAGGAATCAGCTCAAAACTTTTGACTACTTTCATTACCTCGTTCATTTGCTCATAAGGATACACCAAACGATATACATCTTTGACATGTTTTGTTATGATTTCCGCTTCTTTAAGAGCCTCCTCGGTGGCGGTTTTATAAGCATTGATAAGCCCCGGTACTCCCAATAACGTACCACCAAAATACCTGACCACCACTACCAAAACATTGGTAAGGTCGTGAGCATAGAGGGTGTTTAGAATAGGCTTACCTGCCGTTCCCGAAGGCTCACCGTCATCGTTGGCTCGAAAGTGACTCCGGTCGAGTCCGAGCCGATACGCATAACAGTGATGAACAGCTTTGGGATGAAGTTCACGCAAGGCTATTAAATAGGGTTTAGTATCTTCTTCCTGACGAATAGGATAGGCAAATGCTAAAAATTTACTCCCTCTGTCACGAAAAAAACCTTCTACTGGAGTGACTATCGTTTTATATGTATCGTCAAACAACATGGCCTAGAAAATAGTTAAATAATATGCCTTACAATTTATTGTTTTTAAAATATCCCAACTTTGTCAATTCGTTGAATTTATCAATCTAAATATCCTATTTCAATTATCAATATGGTTTATTCACAAAAAAACTAAGTATTTCGTTTTTTAAATTCGGACAAAATTATCAATTTGACCGCAAACTTAGTTACAACCACTTATCCATTAGTGATTGTGAAATTTTATCCAAAGAACTTATTTTACCTTTCAATCCTATTTTTCATCTTAAATTATTTGACCCATGAAACAACCTAAATTACTGCTTTTTGCGGTAGTACTCGTTTGGGTAAATGCAGCCTTTGCTCAGACAGACTTAAAAAAGCCTATTCCTTTTGATGCTAAGGTAAGGTACGGAAAGTTGCCTAACGGCATGACTTATTATATTCGTAAAAACGAAGAACCTAAGAAAAGAGCCGAGCTGTACCTAGTCAACAAAGTAGGGGCCATTCAAGAAGAAGACAAAGAGAATGGATTGGCTCACTTTACCGAACACATGGCCTTCAATGGCACTAAAAACTTCCCTAAAAACGAGCTGGTAAGCTTTCTTCAGAGAGCGGGTATCAAATTTGGCGACGACCTCAACGCCTTCACTGGCCAAGACCAAACGGTGTATCAGCTTCCAGTCCCTACCGACTCAGCCGATATTTTTAACAAAGCTTTTGTGGTACTAGAAGACTGGGCCCACAACCTAAGCATGGACGGCGAAGAAATCGACAAAGAAAGGGGTGTCATCTTAGAAGAGCTTCGTGGTGGCAAAGGTGCCCAACAACGCATGAGAGATAAGTGGCTTCCTATCTTAGTGGGAGATTCTAAATATGGAAAACGCAATATCATCGGTACGGAAGATATCCTGAAGAACTTTAGCCATGAGACCATTCGCAATTTCTACAAAACATGGTATCGGCCTGATTTGCAAGCTATTATTGCCGTCGGAGATTTTGATATCGACCAAGTAGAAAAAACCATTAAGCAACGTTTTGGAGCTATTCCCAAAGCAGTGAAACCCAAGCCTTTTGGTAAATTTCCAATTGCAGATTTCAAAGGTTCACGCGTAGCCATCGTAACCGATCCAGAGTTCCCTTATATGATGGCTCAAATCATTACCAAACTCCCTAAAGCAGAGGAAAAAACCTTGAATGATTCGCGCGAGTCTCTCAAACGCAACTTGTTTAACCAAATGCTCCAAGCTCGTTTGCAAGAGCTTACGCAGCAAGCTGACCCTCCGTTTTTGTTTGGAAATGCTAGTTATAGTGGCTTCTTAGGCGACTATGATTCTTTCTTCAACATCGCAGTAGCCAAAGACGGCAATCTCGAACGCGCCGTCAAAGCAGTGTTGGATGAAGGCGTACGTGCCAAAAACTTTGGATTTACGGATACCGAGCTTGAGCGGGCAAAAGCTCAATTGATGACAAGTGTCGAAAAACGTTTCAAAGAAAAAGATAAAACGCGTTCGGCCAATTATGTCAACGAATACATGGCTCATTTCTTAGAAGAAAATCCAACGCCTGGTATCGAATTCCAATATGAGTTTGTAAAAGAACAGCTAGGAGGTATCAAACTAAATGAAGTCAATACCCTAGCCAACAAATACTTGACCAACGACAACCGTACGGTGATTGTGATGTCGTCAGAAAAAGACAAAGCCAAATTACCAAACGAAGCCACGGTGTTGGAATGGATTAATACCGCCGGCAAAGGCGTAACTGCCTATGTAGATAAAGTGGTAAACAAACCTTTGGTCGAAAATCTACCCGCTGCTGGTCGCACAGTTTCTAGTAAAGAAATCGCCGAAATCGGTGTTACCGAACTCACCCTTAGCAACGGAGTAAAAGTAGTATTGAAGCCTACCGATTTCAAAAACGACGAAATTCTCATTGGTGCACGTAGTCAAGGTGGAACTTCACTCTATGACGATAAAGATTTTATGAGTGCGGGGCTTTCTGATGCAGTAGTAGAAGAAAGTGGCGTAGGCGAATTTAGCCAAAGTGCTCTTAAAAAATACCTCTCAGGCAAAGTAGTCAATGTAAGTCCTTTTGTGGGCGAAATCGAAGAAGGGTTTTCAGGAAATACTAGTCCTAAGGATGTAGAAACTGCACTTCAGCTTATCTATGCCTATTTTACAAAACCTCGCAAAGACGATGATGTTATCAAAGGGTTTTTGAATACTCAACGCTCGGCGATTCAAAACATGAAGGCGTCGCCTTCTCCCGAGATGGTATTCCAAGATAGCCTCAATACGGTGCTAGGCAATTACAATTTCCGCCGCTTGCCTATCAGTGTGGAGCGCTGGGACATGGTCAATGCTGACCGCGCTTATGCGATTTACAAAGAGCGTTTTGCTAACCCTGCTGATTTCACTTTCTTCTTTACAGGCTCGTTTAAAGTAGAGCAACTCAAGCCTTTGCTTGAAAAATACTTGGGAGCATTGCCTACCCAAAACCAGAAAGAGGCTTTCCGTGATTTGGGAATCCGCGCTCCTAAAGGCAAAATTGATAAAAAAGTTTACAAAGGTATCGAGCAAAAAAGCCAAGCGACTTTTGTATTCAGCGGTGATTATGACTACAACGACGACAACAACTGGCAACTTGATGCACTTGAAGAAATTTTGAACATCAAGCTGATTGAGGTAATTCGCGAAAAAGAAAGCGGGGTCTATGGTATTGGCGCTCGTGCTAGTTACAGCAAAATCCCTGCACCTCGCTATAGTTTGCGTATTGGCTACGGAACCGGCCCCGACCGAGTTGAAGAGCTTGGCATCAAAACATTGGCGGTGATTGATGAAATCAAGAAAAATGGTGCCACGCAAGCCGACATTGATAAGTTCAAAGCCGAAACTCGCCGTGCTACTGAAGTTCAGATGAAAGAAAACGGTTTTTGGCAAAACCAACTCATCGATGCTTATACCAAAGGCGAAGACCCCAAACATCTTTTGGATTGGGAAAAACAATTGGATAAAATCACAGTAGCCAGCACCAAAGCTGCGGCCAACAAATACTTAAGTAATGACAACTTCATCAAAGTGGTGTTGCTTCCCGAGAAAAAATAGAATGAGTTTCTTTTAAAAACAAAAAAAGTCAGGCTTCCCTGACTTTTTTTGTTTTATCTTCTGCCCTTCTTTTTGGGTGCGGGTTTTCGTCTAACAGGCTTCTTTTTAATGTATTTACGAGCTTCTGCTTTCTGGATGGCGGCCTCTTGTTCATCATTTGACTGCGTAGTGGTACCGTCTTTTACGATGTCAGCAGGAGCGCCTAATTGCGAGACAGCCTTAGACTGAGCTGTTATTTCGGGCAAAGAACTTTGCGTAATCGATGCAATAGAAACACTAGGCTCAAAGGGACGTAATCTAAACCCATAGCTATATTCTTTTTCTGCCAAAAGATATTCTGGATGGGTGCGCGGAGTCCAGCTATCATCACCTCCTAGCCCCATCAATTGGTAATCTAGATTTAAGGTTGTAGTCATACCTCTCGCCAATTGTTGAGTCGTCTTGGCTTTGAGCAAATCTTCTTCTGTATAATCTCGCACACTAAAGTTGAAGGCGGGGGCACCCATTACCATCATTCCAAAACCCAATGAGTCGGTCAAGGCGGCCCAACGAACATCTGCTTTATTGCCATTTTCTTGCGCCATGATATATGGGAAATACTGCTCAGCCACTGTACCACTGTATTCCCCAATTTTGGCCGCAGACTTCCGATCCCAATAGCTCTCAAAAGGCCCACGTCCATACCAAGTCAAATTTCTAAAAGAAGCAGGTATCTGCAACTGCATCCCTACTTTGGGTAAGGGAGGCACATTAGTACCATTTATACTAATTGAATTATTAATATCTACATCTCCCGAACCAAAAACGGTATAAACAGTTCTAACTACAAAGTTGATACCCCCTTTGCCGACCCATGTGCTTTGGGTATGTACCCGTGCAATAGACGGACTAATCTGCTCTACTCTAATATCCCCACCCAGCCGTCGGAGGCTATCAAGGCCAGCCGTACGCCAGCGTTCTGCAAAAGATTCTTTACCGCCTCCTTCATCATTGTCGGTTGGCACTCGCCAAAAATTTGGCTGTAAAGGACTGACTATCAATTCTCTATTTTTATAAATCCAAGAACTAATTCCTACTACCTTACGGTCAAAAATCATTTTAAAATGGGGATTGGTGAGCTGGATTCCCCCACCTCGCACTAGTCCAACTTTTACGGTAGAAGTAGAGGGCCAAGTCACGGTAGTTTTCGGCGAAATCGGGGCTTTTACAAACAACTGCTCAGCAGCTACTTCATACCCTGCCGAAGCCCAAGCGGTGTTGGCTTTGAGTTGGAGACTTAAATTAAGGAAATATTCGGCACCATTACCCGTACTTGGTATCACAAAGGGTACTGATAGCTTTTGACTATTTCCTGCCGATGCATTCAAATCATTGATTTGTCCTTTTTGAATAGACTTACCATTTTCTAAGAGCTCCCACACTAACTTAAAAGGACTTAGACTCAAAAAATCGTATTTGTTTTGTAGCGTCACGATTGTATTGGAAGGAGCAATCGTATCGTTAGGTGTAAATTTTACATACTGATAAACATGCTTCACCTCATTGATTTCGGGCTGAGGGACCCTGTCTGGATTTACAAGCCCATCTCCAGCATTAGCACCGTCGATATGGTTGATATGACTTATGTAAGAACGGCCATTTTTATCTTTTAAAAACAACCCTTGATCCACCCAATCCCAAATGAAGCCACCTTGCATATGGGGATTTTTTTCGATGACATCCCAATAATCCTTCAAATTCCCGACGCTATTCCCCATAGAATGTGCATACTCACAAATAATATAGGGCCGATTAGGGTCTTTTTTTACCATTGCTTCCATTACTGCTACTGAAGGGTACATGGTGCCGTTGATGTCAAAATTTGTAACAGGCTGCTCTGGATCTTCAAAAGACTTGGGGTAGTTGGCTCGCCCTTCGTAATGGATGGGTCGAGTAGGATCAATAAGACGAATGATTTGAGCCATATCTTGAAAGTTTCGTCCCATACCCGATTCATTTCCCAACGACCAAATGATAATAGAAGGGTGATTTTTGTCGCGCTCTACCATTACTTTTCCACGAGCTACAAAAGCATCTTTCCAATCAGCATTGTTGGCCAATATGACTCCTTTGTTTTGCCACAAATCATGGCTTTCAATGTTGGCTTCATCGATGACATACAGACCGTATTCATCACAGAGGTCATACCAAAGCGGGTCGTTGGGATAATGTGAACTTCTTACCGCATTGATATTGTGCTGTTTCATCAATACAATATCCTTAATCATTGACTCGCGGCTTATAGTACGACCTGTATTGGGGTCAAATTCATGGCGATTTACCCCTTTCAACAACACAGGTTTTCCATTGACCAACAATTGTCCTCCTTTGATGTTGACTTCTCTAAAACCTACTCTATTGCTCAGAACTTCTACGATTCGGCCTTCTCCGTCTACTACTTGCATCGTAAGTTTATACAGATTGGGGGTTTCGGCAGTCCAGCGTGCAGGGGTCGGAATAGTGGCGGTCAGATTCAAGTAGGATTCATCTTTGGGGTCCATCATCGGGATGTTTTTAATCCATTCTGTCTGGACAATTCTCCCGTCGGGATCATACAACTTAAATTTGACTTGATATTTATCTTGGACTTGAGAAGAGAAATTTTTAACGAAAGTAGATACTTTAAAGGTAGCGTTCTGATAATTTTCGTCTAGGTCTGTTACGACATAATAATCCCTAATGTGAATCGTAGGAACGGTATATAAATACACATCCCGAAAAATCCCCGAAAGTCGCCAAAAGTCTTGATCTTCGAGATAACTCCCGTCTGACCAGTTGATTACTTGAACCGCAATTTGGTTGTCTCCCGCCCGTAGGTTTTTTGTTATATTAAATTCAGCAGGAGTCATTCCATCCTCATGATACCCCACCTGAAGGCCGTTGACCCATACATAAAATGCCGACTGAACTCCCGCAAAATGTAAAAAAACATCGCGTCCTTGCCAGTTAGAAGGCAAACTAAAGAAAGTTCGATACAAACCTACCGCATTGGTATCAGCTACAATACGCGGTGGATTTGCTGGAAAAGGATGCTTGATATTAGTAAAAATGGGGCGGTCGTAAGGGCGCCCTTCTTTGGCACCTATCACTTGCCAATTAGAAGGAACGGGCAAATCATCCCAAGTAGAGGTATTTACATTCAATTGAAAAAAATCGCCAGACACTTTAGATGGGTGAGATACCCATTTGAATTTCCATGTTCCATTCAATAATTTGAAATAAGGAGAGCTTGTTTTATCAAATTTTAATGCAGATACTTCATCGGCATAGGGAATGAGAGTAGTATGAGGCCGTTCAGTGTTTCGACTAATAACGGCGGGGTTTTCCCAATCGGGCAAATCTTGTGCAAATCCAACATAGGTTAGGAAGAGGGATAAAAAAACGCTTAAATTGCGCATAATTCATAGCGGGTTAAATTCAAGAAACGCAACACAATCTTACAAAATAAAAGCACTTTTGGCATAACCAATAGAAAGAAAACGAAAAAAGCAAATAGATTATTGGATAGGCATTTGTATACTATTTGCAATAGAAAGTATACCAAACAGAATACAAAGCACTTATAATAACCTGTAATAGAAGACATTACTAGCACCTATTTAACCCTTAAATCTTGTTCTATTTTTTTCATTAAAACTTCGCCCTTATCATGCTCTTAGCCGTTGACGTTGGCAATACGGATACCGTTTTTGGAATTTGGCAAAACAATAAATGGACTCATATCTTCAGAACACGCTCGCTTACTGAAGAACCCTCTTTCCATTATGAGACCAATCTACGGCTACATTTTTTGGAAGCCAATCTAGCCCTTGACAAAGTAGAAATTACGGTTTTGAGTAGCGTGGTTCCTCCCCTTACCGCTACTATTAAAAATATGCTTACACACTTATTTGGAAAAGCACCCGTAGTCGTAGGCCCAGAAGTGTATCCCGGCTTGAAAGTAGAAATTGAACATCCTCACGAAATTGGAAGCGACCTCGTTGCCAACGCAGTAGCAGCTTTTACAAAATATAACCGCAATGCCGTGGTGGTAGATTTTGGCACGGCTCTTACGTTCACTACCGTATCGGGTCAGGGAAAAATCTTGGGAGTAGCTATCGCTCCAGGCCTTAAAACCGCCGTAAAAGCTTTGTTTTCAAATACCGCCCAATTGCCCGAGGTTCCCTTGAAACTACCCGAATCTGCCATTGGCAAAAATACGACTCATGCCATACAAGCGGGTATTTTGCTTGGGTATGAAAGCTTAGTGAGAGGGATGATTACGCGTATACGCCGCGAACTTGACGGTGACTGTATCGCCTTGGCTACGGGTGGACTCTCCTCTATTATCGACACCTTACACGGAGAGTTTGTGGAAATCAACCGAAATCTGACCTTAGATGGTTTACGTATTATAGGTCAAAAAATTCAAAGTGAGGCAAAAAAATAAGAATGCGTCAACCAACGCATTCTTACCAACAACACTAACATCTATAGTTTAATTTTATAAGAAAGACCTATCAAAAAGCGGTTTTCTTGCTTTCCTATCAACCGATAATCGGTAAAACCAGAAAGTTCGAGCTTATGATGTTTGTTAATCTTCATCTCCACTCCTGCTTTGTTTCGCATTTGGTCAAAACTACCACCAATTTCGTAGAATAAGTCAGTGGAGATATAAGGGGTAAAGCGTGTTTTGTTAGGATACGACAATTCAAATTTGTTTCTCACATAGCTGCTATTGTTTTCGGCAGCTTGGTCATCATCTTGAAACTGATTTTGATAACGCAATCGATAGTCAAACTTCAACTTCCACAGCTTGTGGTCATAAGCCAAATCGGCATAAAATCGATTGTAGGAACGATACTCATATCCTGAGCCATCGGCATTTTTTTTGCGCCGCCCGATATATCGATAATACCCCGCCACCTCCCAATGCTTTCCCAATTTATAACCTACTCCAAGCTCTCCTAAGTAAGCCCTCAAAATCGAGAGGTTGTCGGTCAGACGAGTTTGGGCGTTAAGACTCACCGAAAGCGATTTATTGATTTTCTTTTCTACTCCTATTCCCGACCACAGCCCAATATCAGTGGCTTGGGCAAGAACTAGTTGCGGAGCCACCCATAGCGTCACAACCAAAGTTGATATTTGCCAGCCATTAGCAATAAAACGAGCGTCGGAATTAGGCATTTTCCAAAACAGGCTTTTCCAGTTTCTTTTCATTGGAGGCGGTAGTTTGGTAGTAAAAAATAGTAATGAGTGCCGAATCTTTCAAAAAATCCATATTTTGGATTTCCAAACGGTGAATGTCAAGCCCTGTCCTAGCCTGAAGGTCACGGAGCAGTTCTGCTTTCTTCTCGGGCAATACCAACTCAATTTTATCATAGTAGATATTCTTAGTTAGTTCTCTCTTCATCAGCAAGTTACCTTCTAAGAGCCAAATAGCCAGTATGATTATTCCATTTACCAAGCCCAATTCATCCCAGCTTCCTTTAATGATAGCCGATATAAGCCCAATCGAAATTAAGATAAACAGGTAAGTCATGTCTTTGGCCGAAATTCCTTCGGTACGATAGCGCAACATCGAAAACACAGCAAACAACCCAAAAGCTGCTCCCATCGACATTTGTACTTTATTGAGTAGATAGGTCACCAGAAAAATGACCAAATTGAACCCAAAAAATGTAAGGAAGAGGTCGGTTCGGCGATATATACGATAATAAATCAACCTCACCAAAATCGTTACAGTGAGCAAATCAACCGCAAGTCTTACAAAAAACTTTTCGGGGAGCTTGTTAAACCATTCAAAGGTATCGGCTACTGCCAATTCTTGTAAGAAAATCATAATTTAAGGTTTTATATTATCAATGGCCCAATCGTTCATTTTTAAAAAATACTTCAATTTTGTCTTAAACCTATTTTGCTTCACAGCCTCGTTGAGGCTAATTACACCTAAGCAATATTTGCTTAGCGAGCCTTGGCGAAGCTGATAGCGTTTCATCAAATCCAAAAACATCGAGTGCTTAAGTGAATCTTGCTTTACTTCAGCTATCACTAGCTGTTCATAGCTTTTACGAGTACTATCATTCCGAAAAGATAGATTAAGGTCAAGTGTCAAGCGCTCAGCTGTAGTACGGCTCACCAAGGTAAGCCTAGTATAATCTACCCACAAAACAGGTGTCAAAAGGCTTGGCTCGAAAGGAGTTTGACGGCGCAAAAAAGCCTGAGTTTCTTCGCCTATCGTTGGAGTAACCTTTTTGATAGGAATACGTGTTTTGATCGTACGGCCTTTATTGTTTTTAAATTTTACTTCTGTAAAACTCACATCCGTTTGTACATAATTCCGCTGTCTAATCTTATATCTATTGAATCTTCCAGCTTGGTGTTCATGATAAAACTGTAAATCGGGTGTATCAAAATAAAGCGTTTGATAATCGCACATACGCTGCCCTTCAATTTCTAATAGGCGATAATGAGGTCTTAAGTCATCAAGAATACTAGACAACATCGACAGAGGCACCAAAAATTTGGCGTCGGTTCGATTCATAAGTTTTACCCCGTCCATTTCTGCTAGTGAAATAGGCTCGTACAAACTTGCCTTTTGGACTATAGTGGGCGGAATGATAAATGCTCCCATTTATTTCAAAAAATTATTAACATCCTGATTACGAGTCACCACGTGTTGCTTTAAGATACCCAACGCAGCTGTAAAATCTGCTGTATTGGTAAGATTGGTATAAGGCGCTACTTCTTTTTCCGCCCCATTTATATAAGGGGTAATGAGAGTGGTATATTTATCAAAAAGCTCGTTCATTTTGGTAGGAGTGAAAACATTGTCTGTAAATGTCCTGACATACTGTTTGTATTTAGCATAGTACACGGCATCTGCTGCTACATTTCGGATGAGTGGCCAGCCTGTCCCCACTTCAGTCATGGCTAGAGACACAGCAGATCTGCCACCACCCCCTCCGGCCATATTGCCTCCGTTGGTCGAAGTAGAAGTCATGGACATGTTATGATCCCAAGGTATCCAAGTGAGCTTATTGGTGGGTGAATTATAGAGATAGTAGTTGTGCGCCATCGCACCATACGAATCCCAGTTGACGATGGTATTGTTGATAGCCAAGTACTTGAGGTAATTATCTACATTAAAAGTCTTCTCCAAATTGGTACGCCACTGTGTAGGGTTGGTGGTTCTATCGGTACTATTGAGAGCTGTCACAAATGCCTGCACATCGCTGTAGTCGGGAGTAGTTTTGTTGTTTTTCTTTTCAAATTGAGATTGCACAAAAGTCTGGAATGTTGATTCGGGTTTATAAATATTACCCTTATCCTCCCCAAATTGACTTTTTACCATTGTATCATCAATTACCTCCACCATGGTATATACGCCGCAGTATTTAAGGCCTTCGCCAAAGTCAATGTAGATTTTGTAGAAGGCAGTCTGAGCCGCAGCCACGCCCCCCATTCTGAAAATATCAGCTACTACTTTTTCGCGAATAAGCGAATTGTCGGAATAAGCAGGCGACATCGACAGCTCCTGAAAACCATAAAAACGCTGATTGTCTATCTCAGGATATTGGTCTTCATATTCATCCATTTTGAGGCGAAAAGGCAACTTATAAATCCCCGCCCTCCAAGTAGACGAAAGACTTGAGTTCCCTTTGAGTCGAAAGCCAACTTTATTCCATACCTTCCCATTGAACTTCATGGTAGCTGCTACATAAATAGGATCTCCATTGATAAGGTCTAAGGCACCATTGTTGCCTCCATTATTACCGTTTCCTCCAGGTATTCCACCCGAAGGAGGGTTTCCTCCGGGAGGCCCCCCCCCTTGATTCCCCCCATTGTTCATACCTCCTCCTGCTCCAAATGCTGACCCGCTTTTGGTCTGCATGTCTGCTTTGATAGCCGTCCAATCAGCGGCGGTCAGCGTGATTTCAAGACTATTCACTTTGTCTTGCGGAAATACTACTGCATAATTTGGGTCTACCCCATTGCTATGAGACTCGGTAGTCCAGTCAGGATTAGATTCACTACTAACACTATCTAGCGTTTTGTCCTTACAGGCCATAGTTATCCACATCAACGTGACGGTCAGCCCCGCATAACGAATCCATTTCATAATTAAATTTGGTATCAGGTAAGTTATTAATTTATACGCAAAATTTTTGATTGTCGTTGCAGACTACTTTTGTACTTTTTCTAGAAATTCTCTAATGGCTTTCTGACGCTCTATCACGTGGGTATTCAGTTGGGCTGTGCTATTTTTAAATTCTTCAATACTCCTCAGATAAGAATAAGGACGCCGCTCTTCCAGTTTCCCATTTACGTAAGGGGCAATCAAAGCATGATTTTTTGCAAATATTTTTTTCATGTTTTCGGTGGTAAAAATATTCTCACTAAATGCTCTGACATAGGCAATATATTGTGAAAAATAAACAGGGTCATCGGCCAAATAACGAATCAAAGGCCATTGTTTACCGACTTCTCTTATATCCAACGACACGCTACTTCCCATAGGAAAAGGAGGTGGTGAGCCAAATCCCTCGGGCGGACGAAAACCTTCAGGAGGTCCCTGCCTAGCATCCACCATAGGACGCATATTTCCGCCCCTTACCGACATCGCTTCGTTGTGATCCCACGGAATCCAAACCAGACCTCTGGTAGGAGAATGATATAGATAATAATTGTGCGCCATTCCGCCGTACGAATCCCAATTGACGATGCAATTGTTCACGGCTAGATATTTTAGAAAATGAGCTACATCAAACGTCTTTTCAAGATTAGCCCGCCACTCAGCGGCATTGCTCAAACGCAGTGAATCATCATTGAGAGCTTTGACAAAAGCCTGAACATCACCATAATCTGCCTTCTTTTTATTGTTTTTTTTCTCAAATTGGCGTGCATTAAAACGCGCTAAGGTAGATTCGGGTTTGTAAATATTTCCCTCAGAATCTCCCCACTGCGTCTTCACCATTGTATCATCAATCACTTCTACAAGAGTATATACACCACAATATTGTAGACCTTCTCCAAAGTTGATATAGATTTTATAAAATGCCGTTTGGGCAGCTGGCACACCCGCTTTACGGAATATATCCGCCGTTATTTTTTCTCGTATCAAAGAATTATCTCCCACCGCTGGAGAAAAAGACAATTCCTTGAAGCCCCCAAAATTTTTAGGTTGATGAGAAGGAATTGATTTTTTCTTTTCGTCGAAAGCCAACCTGAACGGAAGTTTGTACACGCCTTCTCCCCAAGCTCTCATCAGCGTCGAATTTCCTTTGAGTCGAAAACCCACTTTATTCCAAATCTTACCATTGAATTTCAGCGAAACAGACACGTATCGAGGCTCTCCTGTACCAAAATTCATAGGAGGACCTCCCCGTTCCGTAGCAGGACCAGAAGCTCTCTCTCTATCAAAATCCATTCGAGGTGGGCGGCTCATTTTACCAAATTCACTTTTAAATTTACTCTTCATATCTAGTCTGATACTGTCCCATGCAGCCTTTGGGAGCGTTATTTCTATAGTGTTGACCCGCCCTTGTAGAAACACTAAATTATAATTTGGTTTTGATACACGAGTTGTTTTAGCATGTTGTTGACTAAACACCTCCGTATAAAACAAAGTGGCTATCAGTATTGCTAGTAAAACCTTAGCTAGTTTCATTTTATGCTGCGTTTGTTAGGGATTACGGGAGCAAAACGCAACACGTGGCACAAACTTTAGGAAGTGTAGAAATTGGGGCTGAATGTGTAGAACAATGTTAAGAAATTGTTAAGAAAAATAATCTAATATTGTCTCACTCTAAAAAATCATGAACAATGAAGTATCTCCAGCGATACAGTGTTTTGTTGCATATATTGGGGTGGAGCGTGTTTATATGCACGCCCTTCTTGGTCTTTCCATTTTCGGAATTTTCGGAAGAGCCTTATTTCAAAAGGATGATATTCATCAAATTATTTGAGAATGGGCTCTTTATTTTATTTTTTTATCTCAATCTCCAACGATATACACCCACCTTGCTCACCACCAAAAAAGCATTACCTTTTATAGCAGCTTTTTTGGTAGGTTTTTTTATTTGCCTTTTGGTTCCCGATTTCTTACTGCGTTCGTTTGTCTTTAATGGACATGGTTTTGTCCCAAAACCTCCTACTCATTTCCGTGGAGTTCAGCCACCTCCGCCGCCTTCTTTTTTTATTCCTATTCCCCGTATTATCGCTACTTTCTTATCTTTTTCTTTTGTGTCTTTGGTAAGCTCTATGCTGGCGCTGGTCCGCGACCGCTTACGCGAACAAGAAGAAAAACAACAGATTCAACTAGAAAAAGTGGCGGCTGAGCTAGCGGTTTTAAAACTTCAAATCAGTCCGCATTTTTTGTTCAATACCCTCAACAATCTACGTTGGCTTACGCGCCAAAAGTCTGATAAAGCTGAAGAAATAGTGGTAAAATTATCTCAATTATTGCGGTACATGATTTATGAAGCAGAGGCCGAAAAAGTCCCTTTAATAAAAGAAATCAATCATTTAGAACACTACATCGACCTTCAAAAAATAAGGCTCACCTCCAAAGATGAGGTTTTGTTGATATACGAAGGAGAAATCGACTCGTTAATTATTGAGCCGTTGTTGTTTATTCCGTTTGTAGAAAATGCCTTCAAATATGGCCTACACAGCACCAATAAGAGTCAAATCATTTTCAAGATAATCGTCCAAAATAAGCAACTCATTTTTACGGCTCAAAATCCTATTTTTGAGAACAATCTCCCGCCCGAAGGACAGTCTGGTATTGGAATTCAAAATGTACGACAACGATTAGCGTTACATTATCCAGACACCCATGATTTACAAATCAAACAAGAAAACGGTATTTTTAAAGTTAGCCTCCATTTAGTTTTACAACCATGACACAACTTAAGTGTATTGCCATAGATGATGAGCCTTTTGCGCTTGAAATGCTCGCAGACGATATTGGTCAAGTGGATTTTTTGGAACTAGCAGCCACCTTTTCCAACCCGCTCTCGTCGGTAGAACTGCTTTCTGAAGGAATGATTGATTTGATTTTTTTGGATATACAAATGCCTACTCTGACGGGTATTCAGTTTTTAAAGAACCTTCAAAAACCTCCAATGGTGATTTTTATTACGGCCTATCAACAATACGCTCTTGAAGGATATGAGCTCAACATCATTGATTATTTGCTCAAACCTGTCCCATTTGAGCGATTTTTAAAAGCCTGCGAAAAAGCACAAGAATTGTTTCTACTACGTCAAAAAGATATAGTAACACCCGCTATAGCGGAGCAGAATTTCTTCTTTGTTTTTTCGGAATATAAGCAAATCAAATTGTTTTTTGATACCATCCTTTACATTGAAGGCATGAAAGACTACGTCAAAATATATACTACACAACAAGCTAAGCCTATTTTGACACGGCTTAATTTAAAAGCCATAGAAGCCAAACTCCCCGTCGGTCAGTTTTGTAGAGTACATCAATCATTTATTGTAGCACTCGACAAGATTACAGCATTTCAGAAATCTAAAATTCAGATTTCACAGACGCAAATACCCATTGGGAGTCGGTTTTTGAATCAATTTGAGGAGCAATACCGCAAGCCAAACTAACGCGCCAAAAGTACAGTACCTGTTTTGACAAAAGCTTTCCCTAAAGAATCTTTGATTTCGATACGGTAAATATAAGTTCCTTCCGAAGCCGGCTGACCGTTGATTTTTCCGTCCCAGCCGTCAAAAGCGTTATTGGTTTCAAAAAGAGGCTGTCCCCACCGATTGTAAATAATTAGCTTTGATGTATCCAAAAATTGTCCTTTAGGAGCAAATTTATCGTTGATATTATCATCATTTGGAGAAAACGCATCTGGCACAAAAACCGTAGCTTCGCGTTGAAACACAAAGAAGTTGGAATAACTAGCCCCTGCTCCTCCTTGAGGATAAGCAATGATACGATATCTAAACAATTGTTGATCAGGGTTATAAACTTCAGGATTGTAGCTCAAATTTCCGCCTACAGGTACTTGGTCTACCAAAACGCCCTGTTCGTCCAAAATCTCCAACTCGTATTGATTCACCTGAACTCCAAAGGGAGACTGAGAGGTCCAATCTACCGTTGTGGTGGTTTTGGAAGTGAGATAAACACTACAGAGAGGCGGCGTAGGTTCTGAGCGATTTCCGCAAGCATTTTCATATTGGATTTTATAACAATAAGATTGTTTTGCAGGATTTGCTTCGTTGTCGATATACAAAAATGAGTTACTTTGGGTAGCTATTTCTTTAAAATTATTGCTACCATCATCCGAGCGTAGATAAACTAACCTATAAGAATTTGTAATTCCCGAAGTAGGAGATGTACTGATTACATGTATTTTTTGGGTACTCTCGTCTACACTAACGGAGGGCGTTCTTACTACAGAGGGAATGATGTTAGAAATCGCTTTGACGCATTTGAGCGATGATACCGACTCCACACCTCCCGATAGCTGAACTACTAATTGATAGCAATATTGCTCTCCACATACTACATTGGCGTCTATTTGGGTAGTGGTACCAATACTCGGGATAACCTGAGCTATGGATGAGTTTCGGACAATTCTATAACCTAGAAAATTTGGATCCGTAGGATATTGCTTCCATTTCAGCTCATTTTGTCGATTTTGGGCAGTTACTTCTAGGTTGGTAGCACATACCACATTAGAGAGTTGCGTAGAAGTATTTTCGCAGCCGTCTTTTGCCGACAGTCTAAAGCAATAATCGTTGTTGAGAGCATTGATGTTACTTACTATCACCGTAGTAGTATCATTGGTCGTCATAAGTTGACCTGAGCTACGATAAGTCCCGTTGTTTTCGCTTACTTCTACTTCGGCAGCAGCGCCTTGGGTCCCTCTCACCAAGATTGCTACAGTGCCATTGTCGCGCACTGTTACTTTACGAATCGCCACTGATGAAAGAGGTGTAGTATTGAGAGCTATATCTGCGGAAGGTTTGACACAGCCTCCTACCACCTCACCTCCTACCAGTCCCGACACCAACACCCTAGCAGTACTGCTAGCCGAGGAATAAGTATGGAGAGATTTCATGTTGCTGCTTTTTGATACCAAGTTTGTGGTACCATCCCCCCAATCAATCCTAAATTCATCATACCGTTGCGCTGTGCTATCGTCAGGAATAGTCACTTGTACTTGGCGCCCACTACAAGCTCTTACCGTAAAATTAGGTGGATAATAAACCTCCACTGTTTGGCAAGCAATGGAGCCGGTACCATTACTAGCAAATTGTAAAATCTGATAAGTACCTTGCTTAAAATATTTGAATTTTTTTACATTCGTTAGGCCCCCGTTAGGTAATGTAGGATCCCCTCCTTTATAATCAAAAACATAAGAATCATTTGCCACTGCTCCTTCAACCGTCACCTCAAAACCGTTGTTTTGGAAAGCACACCCCTTGACTGTTCCATTCACGCCATTGACCTTGAAGCCTCCCTGAGCTGCATTGGAAGGAGGGTTTGTACACCAGTTGGTCGACTGCTGAGCATAAACACCTGTAAAACAGATACATGAAAACAAAAATAAAAGATATCTCCTCATAGCTTTTCGATTTCTACTTTCCTTCCCGCCAAAGAACGTATCTTTGTCGAAAGTTGTTTCACTAACACACTGAGTACGGTTTTGCTTTAACAAGTATGTAAGCATAAAACGTGATTTTCAACATTCTATTTCTTATCTGATACATGGATAGCAATAATAATACCAATTCCATTCCACTCGACTCAATTGAAGATGCGATTCGTGAAATTAGGGAAGGAAAAATCATCATTGTAGTAGATGATGAAGACCGAGAAAATGAGGGAGACTTCATATGTGCTGCCGAAAAGATTACTCCAGAGATGGTCAATTTTATGGTAAAAGAAGGACGCGGTTTGATGTGTGCTCCTCTTACAGTAGAACGCTGCGACGAATTGGGTCTTAAAATGATGGTCGGTAACAATACCTCTAGTCACGAAACTCCTTTTACGGTTTCGGTAGATTTGTTAGGTTATGGCTGTACTACGGGAATTTCGGCTTCTGACCGTGCCAAAACTATCCAAGCCTTGGTAAATCCTGATACGCGCCCCGAAGAACTGGGACGCCCTGGACATATTTTTCCGCTTCGTTCGATGCCAGGTGGGGTATTGCGGCGTACAGGCCATACCGAAGCCGCCATTGATTTTGCTAGGCTGGCGGGATTGGCGCCTGCAGGTGTGCTAATCGAAATCCTTAATGAAGACGGTAGTATGGCTCGTTTGCCTGAGCTAAGGGTATTGGCAGACAAGTTTGGGATGAAGCTAGTATCCATCAAAGACCTGATTGAGTACCGCCTTCGTACCGAAACGCTCATTAAGCGTGAAATCGCCGTAGATATGCCTACTGAATGGGGGCATTTTGAGATGGTTGCGTTTAGACAAACCAATACCGACGATTTACACTTAGCTCTTATTAAAGGCACTTGGGAAAAAGACGAACCTATTTTAGTAAGAGTGCATTCTTCTTGTGCTACTGGCGATATTTTTGGTTCGTGCCGTTGCGACTGCGGCCCACAGCTTCATGCTTCTATGCAAATGGTCGAAAAGGCGGGCAAGGGAGTGGTGGTTTATATGAATCAAGAAGGGCGTGGTATCGGTCTCATCAACAAATTGAAGGCTTATAAACTTCAAGAAAATGGTCTTGATACTGTGGAAGCCAATATCGCTCTAGGCTTCAAAATGGACGAGCGTGATTATGGTGTAGGAGCCCAAATTTTGCGAGATTTGGGAATTAGTAAAATCAATCTGATTTCAAATAATCCCAAGAAAAGAGTAGGCTTGATGGGATATGGTCTCGAAATAGTGGACGTAACCCCCATCGAGATGCTGGCCAACCCTTATAATGAAGGGTACTTGCTTACCAAAAGAGATAAAATGGGCCATCGCCTGACTCAATTTGCGAGTGTAAAAGAATAGCTTTTTTTAACTCTTCATATACCCATAAAAAATGGAAATCGGTGAATGTCGATTTCCATTTTTTATTAAACAACTTCCTTTTAAAACAATACCGCTCTAATCACTAGCGGACTAGAAGTAGGGTAAATGTTTTCGGAAGGATAAGAAGGATTGACGAGGCTATTGTAGCTCAGATTGTAAAGCAGCATAATGTTGAATGCTTTAATAAATCGCCCACCTATGGGTGTAGAATAGGAAGCTCCCACCAGTGCAGAATTAATCCATTTGCGACGTGCAATCCCATTGGAGAGATAATCGCGGTATTGGACATTTAAGGTTTCGTACTCTGCGTTTAGGTTGATGCTTTCAAATACATTAAACATCCCAAATACTCGCCCTCCGTAATTATCGTAGCTTTCTTTGTAGGCAGCAGTACTCCCAAACGAACGATAACGAATACTCGTGTATTGATAAGTGATACCCGCACCTAAGGCCAAGCGATCTGTTACTTGATACCCCGCCACCGGCGATACGCCAATACTGGTCACTGTTCCAAACGAAAGAGGGCCGATACTTCCCCCTAAGCGCAATTTGTCTAAAGCTGAAGGAGCACGCTCGGGTTTTTTCTTGGGAGGTTCATTCATAACCTTGATAGGTCCTTCTTCCTGCCTTACCGGAGGTGCATCGGGATTAGCTGTATTTTGGGCTAAGGCCGAAAATGCAAAAAGCCACCCAAGAACCCCTAGCATCAATGTGGTATTTCTCATGGTCTTGTTATAAATAAAAAATAAAAGATACGTTGTATAATACGTTTGAAACAAGGCTTTTGTTTCAAACGAAATTCAAAGATAAGCTATTGCGTAGTTAGCTCTCTGAAAACTTCTTCGAGGGATTTACCTTCATTTTGTAAATCTTCCAAAATACGATTGGCCACCACTCTACCTCGGTTGATAATCACAACACGATTGCAAATAGCTTCTACTTCTTGCATAATATGTGACGAAAATAATACAGTTTTTTGTTGACCAACGGTCTTGATAAGATTTCGAATCTCAATGATTTGGTTAGGATCTAAGCCAGTAGTGGCTTCATCTAAAATAAGTACGGGTGGATTATGAATCAATGCTTGCGCCAAGCCTACACGCTGCCGATAACCTTTGGATAACTGCCCAATTTTTTTGTGTTGCTCTATCTCTAACCCACACATTTCTATCATTTCATTGACTCGAATGCTAAGTTCTCTGCCTTTGAGGTCATACAAAGCTCCCACAAAACGCAAAAACTCTTTGATGTACATATCAGTATAGAGAGGATTATGTTCTGGCAAATACCCTATACTACGCCGTACTTGCATGGAGTGCTGAGCTACATCAAAACCATGGACTTCTACTTTACCGCTTGTAGCAGACAAATAGCAAGTGGTGATTTTCATGGTAGTAGACTTACCCGCACCATTAGGGCCCAAAAAACCTACAATTTCTCCGGGATTTACATCAAAACTTATATCATCGACCGCCTTTTGGCTGCCATAAATTTTCGTAAGGTTTTGGATACGGATAGACATGTTTTTTATAAAATTGGGGCGAAAATACAAAATTCTCACTTAGGGTCTTGTATCTTTGCTAGTAGGATTGAGGTAGATTATACGTTATCTGAAATTTTTTATCTTTTAATTCGCTCCAGATAACATTTAACGGACAATATTTTATGAGATTGTTTTATCGTTTTACATTCATATTTTTAAATTTATTACTAGCTCAAAATAAATTATTTGCGCAGTTTCCTTTTATTGTGACCAGCAATGTACCCACCACCAGTATCTGTTCGGGTACTAACTTGTCAGTGGCGTTTTTGGTTTCGAACGTTACTGGAAATAGCCAATATACCGTTCAGCTTTCCAACGCTAGTGGGTCTTTTACTTTCTCTACTCCTACCGTACTTGCCACTGGTACAAGTAGCCCTATTGTCGTTACTATTCCCGCCAATACTCCCGTGGGAGATTATCGTATTAGGGTCATTACTGATGTGGCGGGGGTTACGTATGTCCCGTCCGAATCTTTCACCCTACTTCATCCTGCCACAGCTACCATCAAAGGCGACACCACTATCATCAGAGGAGGGAGTGCCACCCTCACTGTTCAGTTTACAGGCAGTAGCCCTTGGACTTATACATTTACCAATACCAACACTGGCACTACTTCTACCAATCCTCTACTAGGTGCTGTACAGCCCACTGTTTCGACGACCTATACCTTACAATCTGTCAGTAATGCCTGCGGTGCTGGCACCGTAGCAGGCAGTGCACGAGTCAAGGTACTTCCTATCATCAATGCTAGTTTTACTCCTACAAGCCTTTGTGCGGGAGCTTCTTCGTCAGTAGCGTTTACTCAAATAGGTAGTTTTGATACTACCCAAGTGACATATACTGCCCAATTGTCAAATGCTACGGGGAGTTTTGGCAGTCCTATTGCCATAGGTACAGCTGCTGCTAGCCCTATTAGTGTGGTGATGCCGGGCAACCTCGCCGCTGGAACGGGCTATCGCATCAGAGTAGTAGCCAGTGCCGCCGCCTCTTCCAATACCACTAATGCTTTTACGATAAAACCCTTACCCACGGCTATCATTAGTGGCACCACTACCATCGGAATTGGCGATTCCACCAACCTTTCACTTGCGTTTACAGGTGAAGCACCTTGGACTTACCAAATCAGTGGCCGTACCGCTGCCACCACCACTACCACCCCCACCACTGTACGAGTAGCGCCCACTACCACTACTAGTTACACGCTCACTTCAATAAGCAATGCCTGTGGCATAGGTACCATGTCGGGCAATGCTCTTATCACTGTCATTCCCCGTATTAGTGTAGCAGAATTAGCTTTAGGAAGTGTCTGTGCGGGAGTAGGGGTAAGTTTGCCTTTTACTGTTAGTGGCACTTTCTCGACTGCCGTAACGTATACGGCTCAGCTATCTGATGGCGCGGGCAGTTTTGCAAGTCCTTTGTCATTAGGAACCGCCTCAAGTAGTCCTATCAATATTACTTTACCCACTACATTACCGGCAGGTAGTTTGTATCGTATTCGGGTGATTGCCAGTGCTCCTGCTAGCAGTGTAAGCAGCGAACCCTTTATACTTAAAGTACGTCCTAGTGCTTCTATTAGTGGCAATACAACTATCAATTTTGGAGAAAACACCTCTTTGGTACTCACATTTTTAGGAGAAGGCCCCTGGACGTATACTTTATCCGACGGAAGCACTGGTTCCACTTCTACCTCTCCTCTGACCCTAAACCTGACTCCCTCTCAAACCACGGCTTATACCATCACATCGGTCAAAAACGCCTGTGGAGAAGGAACTGCTACTGGTAGTGCTACTGTGACGGTGATTCCCCGAATCATGACAGAAGACTTGAACGCCGGCATCTGTTCAGGTAAAGAAACAGACATAAAATTTACGATTGGCGGCTCACTCCCAGCCAATACAGTATTTCAGGCGCAATTATCTGACAAAAATGGCTCTTTTGCCAACCCAACCATTATTGGTACGGCCAATCAAAGTCCCATTAGGGTATCTATCCCTACAACGCTCGAACAAAACGGGAAGTATCAAATACGTACCATAGCAATAAATAATGCGGCGATTGTGAGTGTTCCGTCGGCTCCTTTTTCATTGGCTCTTGCACCTACTGCTGTACTTAGCGGCGGCGGTAATTTTCCCATCAAACCTGGCGAAGAGTTTTTATTGATTATACAGCTAGGAGGTGATGGCCCTTGGACGTACGTATTGTCTGACAATACTACGGCTACTACTAGTACGTCTCCTGCTATCGTCACAGTAAAGCCCGACTTTCCGACAACGTATACCTTAAAATCAGTCTCTAATGGTTGTGGTACGGGTACGGTTTCGGGCAGTGCCACAGCCAATGTCATCATCACGAGCATTAATACAACCCAACCAGATATTTTTACGGTGTTCCCGAATCCTTCTACCAATCAGCTTTATCTCAAAACCTCTCATCCCAAAGCTCAAGAATGGGAACTGCTGGATTTGCAAGGTAGGCTAATTCAAAAACGGCAATGGGATATGAGACCTGATTTTGAAGACACTATTGATATACGTAATCTCCCTTTAGGTACTTATCTGATTCGCGTCAGAATTGAAAACCAATGGCTTCATAAAAAAATCATAAAAAAGTAAAGGCGGGAGTTCCCGCCTTTACTTTTTTAGCCTTGATGTTCTTTCCGCAACAAATCATTGACGGTTTTGACGGGGTTGAAGGTAATAAGTGGTACTTCCACAAATACCGTATTCCAATCAGACATCGAACCATTCCAGAGTCCTGGAAGCTCTTGGGCTTTTAGATCTTTACCATCTTTTGATTTTTGGGTAATAAATCCGGTATTAATATCTCTAAAAGACATCAGTGAAAACTTTTTGCCTTTGTACCCTCTCAACGAACATACCAAATCGACGGGATTGAAGTGGGTAGCGGTATCAAACAAAGCTTTTTGGACCGAATCACTCATATCAATCTGCGCTGATTCTACTACTTGAAGAGAAGTGGTACCGTCAGGATTAAGTGCCCAGAAAGGGCCACCACCTGGCTCGCCTACGTTTTTAACCATACCGCAAAGCCGTACAGGACGGTCTAGCTTTTCGGCAAAATAGGCAAGTTTTTGGGCACTACTCCAAGTTTCAAAATCTGCTGGCGGTAAAGTGTAAAGTATTTTTTCATAAAATGAAGCTAGTTCTTCAATGAGTGTATCATCTTTACCACCGTTTTCGATATTTTCTTGAAAATCGAATATCTGCTGACGATATTTCAAAAGCAATGCTCCCAATACTTTTTTGTAAACAAAAGTGGTTTCTTTGAGCTGATCAGGTACTACATTATCAATATTTTTGATAAAAACCACATCTCCGTCTTGGTCATCCAAATTGGCCAACAAAGCACCATGTCCTGCTGGTCTGAAAAGCAAACTGCTGTCCGAGTTGCGGAAAGGAGTATTGTCTATATTGACAGAAATGGTATCGGTCGAGGGCTTTTGTTCGGAAAAGTTAATCTCATACGTTACCCCAAACTCATCTTCATAATGGGGTTTTACGACGTCAATCAATGCTTCAAAACGGCTACGGTGCTCAGGCGAAACCGTAAAATGAATACGAACTACCCCTGCCGCATTGGCATAATTGGTTCCTTCAATCAAATGCTCTTCCACGGGAGTGCGAGCGCCTGTTTCATAACGATGAAATTTCAATAGCCCTTTTGGCAGATTACCATAATCTAGGCCCTTGCTTGAAAGAAGATAATCAGCGATTTTCTGAAAATTACCCGCTGCAATTTCGGTTTCAATGTCAATATCATCTTTTGCCATTGCGGTTTTGAGATCCTCAAAAAAAGCAAAATCGCGTAAACGTTCACCAAACTCTACGATAGACTTATCACTCTTGCCTTCATCTTTATAAGCAAAAAGTGATTTAAACATCCGAGTAGCGGCGCCCGAAGCGGGTACAAATTTTAATAAAGAAATATCAGCCGATTGTGCATCAAACTCCTCCACCAATGTGGCTAATTCGTTTTCCTCAACTCGTACCACTCCGTCTCCCACTGTAGCCGCTTTGAGTACTTTTAGATAAGGAAAACCTGTTTGAAAATGAGCAATTTGTTGCTGAATCGTTTCAAGTGAAATCCCTTGGTTAGCAATTTGAATAAGGTCTTTTTCCGTAAACATGATATAAGAGAAGTAGTTGAATTAAGATTATGTTTGAATGATAAATTTTCAGAATAAAAAATATATTTGTTTTGTCATATTTAATTTAAAATAACTCATAAAACAGGCTTGAAAGTAAAAAATATTTCTGAAGTTGATGACCATTTGATAAAAAAACAACATTAAAATGATTTTACGTCGTACCTTTGTATAAAAATAAATATCCGCGTATGTCTCACTCTCATCCCTCCGAACATCCCAAAAAACTCGTAGTAGTACCTTGTGCTATTTTCGAGAAGGAGGGTCGTATCTTTGCTGCTCAACGCAGTGATGGTATGTCGCTGGCTTTCAAATGGGAGTTTCCGGGCGGCAAAGTAGAAGAAGGTGAAAGCGAGGAAGAAACCCTTCACCGAGAGATAATGGAAGAGATGAGTGTTGAGATTGAAATCGGGGTTCGTTTGGCGCCTACATACAAAGAAGATACGCATCGAATCATATGCCTGGTGCCTTATATATGTCGTATTATGAGTGCCCCTATTGTACTTACAGAACATCTTCAATACAAATGGGTAAAGATTGAAGAAATATACAAGTTGGATTGGGCAGAAGCAGACTTAGGCGTAATCCAGACATTCTTCCAATACCGCGATTCGAAACTTCTCTGCCGCAATCCTAAGCTAAGAGTTAGAGTTTAATGATTTTACGCTCAATCGTCGCTCCTGCAAACACCATTTTGAGTAGATATACCCCTGCTGGTAAACTATGAATATCTACTTCAGTCTGATTTCGTTGACTTCTTCGTAAGCTTCCTTGTTTTACTACCTTAGCTTCCACATTCCACAATTCCCACTCTAAAGTTTTGTTTTGAGTAGCTTCTACTTCTATGAAAATTCTATTTTGAGCAGGATTGGGATACACCTTTATCTGACTCTCTTGAGGCATGGTACTCGTTACGAATACATTCACCCTTGCACTTCCACTCACTGTTCCTATACCACAAATATTTGTCACCGATTTTAGGGTATAAGTAGTTGCCAAGTCAGGGGAGACAGGCAGGGATACAAAACGCTCAGTAGTAGTGGCAGAAGTACTATCAGATAGTTTGTAAGTCCAAGGTGCTTGTCCTTGAAATGAGAGTTTCAATAAAGCCTTCTCTCCTAACTGTACAATTGTATCACCGCTTATGCTCGCTTTTGCACGTTGTTTGATAGAAAAGACACCCGTCGGTGCTATATTGTATACACTGACTTGGTCGGGAATTGTCCTCAATTGGTAATTTCCTCCAAATTCGACTTCTTTAGGAACCACAATTTTGATAGGGCTCTCAATACCACTGCCTATGTTTTTAGGAGTATTAAAACTGCCATTGGCATCAGACAGCTGCGCCACAAAACGGATATTGTTGGGCAAAGTACCTGCTACTTGAAAATTCAAAAATGCCGTAGTTTCGTCACATAGCACTTCATTGACTGACAAAGTGCTTGTAATTTTTGGAACTACTACTACCTGAACTCTCCCTTGGTATTCGCCATTTCCGCACGCATTTGCGAAAGTTTCCAACTCGTACAGGGTCGTCATTTGGGGGGTTATAGAAACAAGGAGGGGATTGATAGTAGTGGTAGCCGTTGCTCCTCCTGATAATTTATAAGTCCAGGGTGGCGTACCCATAAACACCAATTTCAACTCAGCACTTTTACCTGCCTCTATAGTTGTATCTCCGCTAAGGGTTGCCGTTGCTTTTTGTTTGATTGCAAAAGCATCCGAAGCGGTATACTCAAACCCAGGAGCATTGGCAATCACTCTAATTCTATAGGTTGCACTTTGCGGTATTCCCTTCGGAATTGATACACTTAATTGAGCATTTTGTTCTCCACTATTTTCTAAAAAAGTAGGTTTCTCAAAACTTCCCTTCTCATCTGATAATTGTACTCGATATTGCCACTGACGTGAGTCAGTATTTTCTACTAAATAGGCCACATTAAGATTTTGGCCTTCACAAACGGCTTGAGGAGTACGGGTCTTTATGGAAGGTTTGACGGCAATATTAACCACAAACTTTTGTTCTAAACAGCCCCATTCATCTTTTACTGTAATGACAGTATCTTGTAAAAGTCTAAAATCAAAAGTCGATGTCGTAGTTCCATCTGGCCACCGGTAAACTCCTTTCCAATCGGGTCTCAAAACTACCTTCTCTCCATGTTGAGCTTTTAAACGAACGGTTTTAGGAACATTTTTAAAAATCGTAAATTGGTCTCTTACAATGCCGTCATTACAAAGCCAATTAAAATCCAGTCGATTATCTTCTACTTCTATCACTACCGAGCCGCCATTGATTGAATTTTTGAATGGCATGGCAGGATGAGCGATTCCATTAAAACCATTGTTTTGTCCCGACGAGCCTGCCACTACATAAATCACGCCTTCGTCGCCGCCATTTTTGACGTACGCACAAGCGTTTTCTCCCCCATCATAGCGCCCTGACGAAAGGCTCGTCAAGTGCAAATCATCACGAAAGGTATCCGAAAGTCCCGTATGCCCACGCATAGGACGTGAGCGTTCGTACAAATGACTATGCCCACTCAATACCAAATCTACTTTGAATCGCTCCAAAATAGGATTTAGATTTTGGCGAATAAGCTTCAGCTGCTCTTCATAATCCGAATCATGGGAATTTCGAGTATATGGAGGATGATGAAACATCACAATCGTCCAAGGTTGTTTGTTGGCAATAAGGTCTTTTTTGAGCCATTCCACTTGAGGACTTAATGTATCGTACAATCGGTATCGGTCTTCTTCAATCCCATAAGAATCCAGCGCCACAAAATGCACATTGCCATAGTCAAAAGAATAATACATTTCGGAACCCGACACTACCCCACCAGCTTCGGCTTTTGTGGGTAAAGAAAATATCTGAAAATAAGCAATATCTCGGCGGTTTTGCGCACCCGAATAATATTCATGATTTCCCGGAATAGCCCATAATACATTGTTTTTTAGGAAGTAATCTTGATATACATTAAAAAAATTGTACTGGTATTCTTCATCGGTTCCGATAGCATAGGCATTGTCACCCAGCAGCAGCAGCACATCTGTCTGTCGATTATCTTTTTTGATGCTATTGAGATAAGCATCTCTTACTGACCTTTGATTGGGCGAGCCATCACCCATATCGCCCATTGCCCATATCCGAATTTTTTGCTTGCTGCCTGGCAAAGGAGCAGTTTTGAAATAGTAATCAACCCCTTCCTTTATTTCTCCATTGTTGTCAATCCCATAATAATAAACGGTGTTAGGTTGCAAACCTGTAATGATGATTTCGTGTTCAGTCACAACGGCATCATTTTTTACCATTTGTGTTTTGGAGTTTAATCCAGTCCCATAAAAGACTTTGGTATAAGTAGCCGCATCGGTACGCCATTTGACAACTACGCTAGTAGGGGTCCCTATTTGGAGATAAGGCCCCCTTATTAGTTTTTGGGCAAAAAGAAAAGGCGCATTTGCGCAAAAAAAACAAAAGAATAAAAACCGCTTATCAAGAAACAACATACGAAAGGTCGGGAAAGCAAAATGTCTCAACAAAATTGCGCATTTTTTTACTATTTTGCTTTTCTATTTTTAAACCCTTTTCCTTCATGAAAACCTTCAAAATTTTGGCACAGGTGACTACGCTGGTTATACTGGCATTTAGCGCTTGTAAAGCCCCTTCCGAAACTACAAAAGTACTTACCCAAGCCGACTATCCTGCCCCTCCTAAAGCTCTCAAAAAACCCCAAACTTTTACTAATCACAGTTATACACGTACCGACGATTACTTTTGGCTCAAAGACAAAAACAACCCTGAAACCATCGCCTATCTCAAAGCCGAAAACGCCTATGCCGACACCGTAATGGCAAGCACTAAAGACTTGCAAAACAAGCTTTTTGAAGAGATGAAAGGACGTATCAAAGAAGATGACCAATCGGTTCCTTTCTTTGACAATGGCTACTACTACTATACACGACAAGAAAAAGGAAAACAATACGGTATCAATTGCCGTAAAAAAGGTAGCCTCGACGCCCCCGAAGAAATCACTTTTGACCTCAACAAAATGGCCGAAGGCAAACCTGCCCTGATTTGGGGTGGCTATGATGTAAGCGACGACAATACCACCGCCGCCTATGTAAGTAATACCACAGGCTCGTATGCCGAATATGATCTCAAGTTTCGCAATCTACAAACAGGGCAAGAACTCCCAGATAAAATTGCTAAAATGGCAGGAAGCATGACTTGGGCCGCTGACAACAAAACGGTGTTTTATAGCGTGCCCAACGCTGCCCTACGCTCTTATCGAATCTATAAACATGTACTTGGAAGCTCCGCAAAAGACGAACTGATTTATGAAGAAAAGGATGAACTTTTTAACACCTATGTAGGTCGGAGCAAGACCAAGAAAATGATTGGCATTGCTTCTTCGAGTTTTACAAGCGCTGATATGCGCTGGATTCCAGCCGACCAGCCGAATGCTAAATTCAAACTATTTTTGCCCCGCCAAAAAGACATTCAATACAGCGTAGATGACTATACTGATCGTTTTTTTGTAACCTGGAAAGACCCACAAAACAAAAATCAAAAAGTATTGGAAGCTCCCAAAGAAGGTTACGAAGATCGCTCTAAGTGGAAAGAAGTCATTCCTCACAACCCCAAAGCCAAAATTGAAGGCATTGATGTTTTTGAAAAGTACATGGTCATTACCAAAAGAATCAATGGCTTACTCGAAATGGATGTACGAGAGATAGCTACAGGTAACACCAAAACCATCAATTTTCCCGAACCTGTATATACCGCTTATCCATCTGGTACACCCGAATTTAGCGCTACCAAATTCCGCTACTCATATACGTCTCTCAATCGTCCTTCTACGATTTATGATTATGATATGATTAGTAATCAGAGCACAAAACTCAAAGAACGCGAAATACCGAGTGGTTTCAATCCTGATGATTATGAAGTAAAACGCCTATGGGCTACGGCCAAAGACGGCGTAAAGGTACCGATGGCGATTGTCTATAAAAAAGGAATCGACATCGACGGCTCCAACCCTTGCTTGTTGTATTCTTATGGTTCTTATGGGTATTCGTCCGATGCGGGTTTCAATTCCAATGTATTTAGTCTTGTAAATCGTGGATTTGTGTATGCCATTGCCCAAATACGCGGCGGCTCAGACTTAGGAGAAGAATGGTACGAAGACGGCAAACTCAAAAAGAAAATGAATACTTTCACCGATTTTATCGCTTGTGCGGAGCATCTTATCAAAGAAAAGTATACCTCTTCCGACAAACTAGCAATCAACGGCGGAAGTGCAGGAGGATTGTTGATGGGAGCTGTCACTAACTTACGCCCTGATTTATTCAAAGTGGTAGTAGCCGAAGTACCTTTTGTGGATGTAATCAATACAATGCTTGACAGTAGCCTTCCCCTCACTACCCAAGAATACGAACAATGGGGCAACCCAAATATCAAGGAAGACTACGATTATATCATGACTTACTCTCCCTACGACAACCTCAAAAAGGGAAATTATCCTAATATTTTAGCGACGGGTGGTCTCAACGATTCACAAGTGGGCTACCACGAACCCTCCAAATGGGTAGCCAAAATACGTGATCTCAAAACAGATAATAACTTGGTATTGCTCAAAATCAACATGGAATCGGGTCACGGTGGAGCTACAGGCCGTTTTGATTATCTCAAAGAAGAAGCTTTCAATTATGCGTTTATTCTGACAAGATTAGGCATAAACAAGTGAAATTTTGAAGCCGTGCTGTTATCAATTTCAAGTTAAAAACAGCACGGCTTTTCATTAGAAACACCCATCAAGCTAAAATATTATTAAACTTTTGTTCTACCGCATAACGACACAAGTCACGAAAATGCATGTAAATATCGGGCTCTTCGATATCTTTCATGAGCTCCATCAGCACTTCTACATCAAACTCATAATCAGGCGCTAGTAAATAATCGTTGAGCTGCGGGCCTACTGTACGATAATAGAGTTTTTCGGCAGCATTCATATCAGTAGGAACCATGTCGGTAAATTCAAAATTATGCCATCCCACCTCTTTCAGTAATGCCGGAATGGTATAAGTATTTGGTACGTATTTACTGCTCACAATATTTAGTTCTCGTATATCGGTATTCAAAGCTCTTACGATTGCTTTTGCCGCATAGTCTACAGCTACGATATTGAGCCCTGAGCCATGATTGATCGTAATACGTAGCGGAAGATTGTTATAAGGAGTTTCTTTGATACGGTAAAAAAATGCCCCAAACAAATAAAACACCAAGAAACGGCCTATTACATGATGAGGGTAATCTATCAACCGTCCACAAATAATACTAGGACGTAGTACCTGACATTGAAGCCCATAACCTGCACATACCTTAAACAATTCTTCTTCTACTTGCGCTTTAAACTTTTCGTAATGATTCCGATACTCTACTTTGCCATAGCCCTGTGGGTCGTTGTATTCCATAGGACGATATGCAAAAGCGGTACTGATATATGTAAGTTTAAAAATATAAGGCTTCAATGCCTCTAGTAATTGAAGCGTACCATTATAATTGGTTTTTTTGATTTCTTCATAAGCAGAGGGGCTATTCCCTAAATTTACGGATGCCGCACAATGAATCAGATGATATTTGTCGCCTTTTTGCAAAATGTTCATTTCGACCTCCGAAATATTATTGAGATCAAGGTCGATTAATGTAACATTGTTATGACGGATTCTTTCCACATTTACTTGCTTCAGATAGTTGGGTAGAAGCTTTTGAGTAAACAACTCATCAAAACGCTCCATATACGTTTTGCCTGGTTTTGAACGCAGCAAAAGCACAATGTTGCCTTCATATTGATTTTCATGTAGTTTGAGCATTAGTTCATAAAATATATGTGAACCCAAAACACCCGTTACACCCGTAAGAATAAAATTAAGATTGTTTTTCATAAAATAGGTTTTTTAAGGTTAATAATGATTTTTGTGAGCAGGGTCAGTAGGGAAGTTATTATTGAGCTGTTGAATCCTGGCATTGTACCAATAGAATACTAAAGCCGACATAACAAAAGCCATAAGGATAACCAACACAACCTGCAATCGGAAGTTGTTTTTGATAGACCGAAGAATACGTTTAGTGTACATGCAGCAAAAATTGAAGGCTGCGAGAAAGAATACAAAAAACAAGCGTTCCAAAAACGTTACTTTTGATAAACGCCTACCAATCAATCAGATACGAAACCATTAAATCATAGCGATTACTTCATCTATGCTACCATCTTCGGGGAGGTGAAGTTTATTGCGAAGCCGATAACGGTACTTTCGGATAGCAGAAGGCCCTACGCCAAGTATATTGGCCATATCTTTGGGCGATAAGTTGAGCTTGCTCAATACCACAAACCTGATTTCGGCAGGTGTCAAATCAGGCATTTTTTGTTTTAATCTGGTCAAAAAACCTCGATGTACTTGCTCAAACATATTACGAAATTCGTCCCATTGTTCGTCTGTCAGAATGGTAGATTGCTGTAATTGAAATATAATATCGTTGCGGTTATCTTCCGTTTTCTTCTCTCGATATTGTTCCAATTCGTTGGAAAACTGGTCAATCAACTCCGTTTTTTGTTGAAGCGCCTTCGTAAAATCGTTGAGTTTGGCTTCGGCATTTTTTTTATCGTCTTCCAGTTTTTTGCGCTTCAACCGCTGATTATTAATAAACAATAGAGCAATGATACTGCTCAAAAAAATAATAATGAGCAATGCATTTCGGATAAGGGTTTGTTTTTTTCGTTCAAAATTAAGCGCCTGCTTTTCTTGCTGATATTTGCTTAGTACAACTTTGTGCTGAGCCGTAGAAAGCTGAAGAGCATTGTACTGACGATTGAGGCTATCTTTGATGACCAACGATGAGTCACGATATTTATACGCTAGGGCATAATTGCCGTTATGAGCATAGACTTTCGCCAAAATATCGAAAATATCTTTAGCCACCGACATCCGTTCTTGAATCCATTTTTCTCCAAATTTCTCTTTCCAAATCTTATAAGGTTCTAGGGCTTTTTGCTGCGCAAGGAGGTAATTTTGTTCTAATAAAGCTATTTGAGCCAATGCAATACAGGCTTCACTAATCCCAAACTTTTGGTTTGTCTTTAGGGCATAAGTATGGCAAAACTCCATTTCTTTCTTCGCCATTGTGTAGTTTTGGGACATAAAATAAGTATGTCCTATGTTAAGCCTTGAAATCAGAATCCAACTAGGGTCGTTTTTTCGTAGGGCAAATTGGTTTAGCTTTTGAAAATAAATCATCGACGAATCTAGCTTTCCCAATTCACGATACGACAACCCTATGGTATTGACCAAACCGGTATTTCTTTCGTAAAGATTGTTGGATTCGGCTACTGCTTTGGTCAAATAGTGAATAGTATTCTCAAAATCCCTAAACTGATAATACGCAATGCCAATGTCATATAAGTAGTCTATTTTGTGGGGAAAGTCTCTAATAGTGAAGTTTTCGTATTTATAAAACGCCTCTATGTATAGTTCAAAAGTAAATGCGTAGTTCTTACCCAAATCACGTAAATAATTGGCATACGCTTGCATGGCTATCACCTCCAAATAGTGTTTGTCTTTGGAAGAGAAATTGTCTACCAAATAATTATAGTCGTGTAGATTGGTCGTATAACTTCTACTGCCTTGCTGTAACCTATACCTAAAGTATTCTAAATGAAGGCGTTCGATTAAGGCCTGATCACCTTTGTTTTTTGCCTGAGTTAGATAGGGCTTAATCAATTGATTGAAAGCTACAGTATCTTTTAGTCTTTGATCTGATTGGGTTTTAAAAATAGAATCGATGAGTTTTTCGCGAGAGGCAAAATCAGAAAAAAAAATATCGTTGGCTTGTCCGAACGCAGGGCTAGCCAAATAACACAATAAGAACAGCAATGTAGAGTATTTCATGTGCTGTAAAAATAAGCCTAAAAGCAGACATTCTAAAATAGATGCTTGATTCGTAGGCATTTACCCCAAAAGTATCTGACAGTGTTTAGTATTTATTACCTTCCCATCTCGAAACCCATAAAAAACCCCTGATTTCCTCGACAGAAATCAGGGGTTTGGTTTTGAGAAAACAAAAAAGAAATTAGCTCGCTACTTCAAGTTTTATTTTTAGTAAAAACTCATCCATCTCTATGGCAGAGCCATCCAAATCAGCTGGCAAATCCAACGAAACCTATGTGGGTTTTGACCCGTACCAAACTCACAAAACCTTCATAAGTTTGAAAGAATCACTTCCTTGGGTTTGTTGGACACCCGTTATCTTATTTTCACTATCCTTTAAAAAAGTGAATTCGCCTCTCGGAACTTCCAAAATAAAAAAATCAGTATCGCTGGTAAAATACAATTTCATCTTCCCCCCGTTTTGAACCGCATATACATCTTTTCCTTCTTTTTTTATCGATACCTTAACATCGCCCAATTGATAATCTCCTAAATACCTATTTAGGAATGCATCATTCACCTCAACTACCTTTTTTTGCTGGGGGTTATAAAATCCTTTCCAGTCATACACCTTAGCCACACTATTAATAATCTCAGGAATTATGGAAGTAGTGGCGGTATTGGCCATCACAACCACGCCATTTCCGCCTTCTATACTACCATAATATTGGGCTACAAAACCTTCATCTACCCCTCCATGCTGAAAGTAAGTTTGCTCACCTTTTTGATCAACAAAAACTCCTAAAGCCGACGATTTATCAATAAAGGGTGTTAGGCGTAATTTGGTCATAGATTTTGAAAGGACCTTACTGGATTTTCCTTCCAAGGCCAATTGCGTCTCAATAATATAGCGAGCCAAGTCGCTTGGGTTAGTCCATAAGCCGGCCGCCGCTTGTTCGGGATAAAGATGATAATTCCCCTTGATTGCTTTCCCTTTGTTGTTATGAGCCGTGGCAAGTGGTTTGCCTGAGGCGGGTGGCTGAGTATAGGAGCTATTAAGCATACCCATAGGTTTCAATACATTTTCCCACATATAGACATCATACGGTTTTCCAGTAATATCTTCCACCATAACTTGCGAAATCGTAGTACCTCCGCCTGAATATTGAAATTTTAATCCCGGCTCAAAAGCCGACCTAACGGCAGAAGTATTTGCTGGTTTAGCGCCGTCCAAAATTTGGGCGTAGGTAGGTAAAGGCTTTCCTACTTCATAACCTGGAAATCCATGAATCGTCAACCCTGCTGTATGGCTTAGCAAATTGGCAGTCGAAATCTTCTTTCCCTTAGAAAGCTCATTGTAAGGAAATTTCCATGATTTTAGGTAATTATTAATATCAGCCGACAAGTCTAGCTTTCCTTCTTGGACCAATTTCAAAACTCCAACGCCGTTGAGCGATTTGCTAATCGAGCCCGCTTGAAATAATGTCGCTGTAGTGACGGGTTGCTTCGTGTTAATATCCGCCCAACCAAAACCTCTTGCCCACTCAATTTTATAGTTTTTAACGACCGCAATACTCACCCCATTTACTTTATGGAATGCCATGCGATCTTGAAGGGTAGCCTCAATTTTAGCCCCTTCAATCTGTACCCACAATCCTAGATTATTTTCTACTTCTTTGATTTTCTTTTCAATATCAGGAGCATATTGTATGTCTTGAGCAAGCACAAATCCATGTCCTGAATAAAATAATAAAAATAACAGTGCGCAACAGGTGGAGAAAGTAGTTTTCATAGCAATAAAAGGTTGGGATTAAAAAATAAAAATGGGTAGAACAAAATCGATACAATTTAAATTTACTACAAAATGAGATACAAAAAAATCCCTGATTTCTTCGGAAGAAATCAGGGATTGGGTTTTAACAAGTACCTAACACACTAGCTCGCTACTTCAAGTTTTATTTTTAGTAAAAACTCATCCATTTCTATTTCGGTGGCGGAGCCATTCAAATCAGCCGTCAAATCCAACGAAACTGCCTGCACTTCCTGACAGATATAATCGCGATTGGTAACGATTGCTGCCGCGAGTTCTTCGTTGTTGTTTTGGAGAGTTACCTTGATTTTGTCAGTAACTTCCAAACCACTGTCTTTGCGCAAGTTTTGAATACGGTTTACTACATCGCGTGCGATACCTTCGCGACGAAGCTCATCGGTGATGGTCACATCCAAGGCTACCGTGAGGCTACCCTGACTAGCCACTAACCATCCTGGCACGTCTTCGGCAATGATTTCGACATCATCGCGCAGGAGCGTAAATCCAGCCACTACCAATGACCCTTCTTTTTCAATCTCTGCAATACCTTCTGCGCCAAGGCCATTGATAATACCCGCTACTTCTTTCATTTTAGGACCATATTTAGGGCCCAAAGCTTTGAAGTTTGGTTTGATTTTTTTCTTCAAAATACCGCTGTCGTCACTCACAAACTCTACGCTTTTGACGTTGACTTCGGTCATAATGATAGGTGCTACGTGCTCAATTTGCTGACGTATTTTCTCGTTCAATACCGGAATCAACACTTTCGTCAACGGCTGACGCACTTTGATTCGGTGAGCTTTGCGCAATGAGTGTACCAACGAACAAATATCCTGTGCCAGCTGCATCGACTCTTCCAAATCAGCATCTACCCACGAAGGCTCATAAGTGTGCCAATCCGTAAAGTGCACCGATGTATGTTTGAAAGGCGTGTTTTTAGCAATCGACTCTTCGCGCACGTGCTCGGTGAGGTTGCGATAAAGCCAATCACCAAAGAAAGGCGCAATCGGCGACATCAACTGCGCTACCGCCGCCAAACAATGCTGGAGCGTTTGGTACGCAGCTCGCTTGTCGTCGGTCATTTCGCCTTGCCAAAAACGACGACGACACAAACGCACATACCAGTTGGAAAGGTGATCACACACAAAATACTGAATCGCCCTTCCCGCTTTGGTAGGATTGTAGTTGTCGAAATGCTCGCCTACTTCTTTGACCAACGAAAACACTTTGGAGATAATCCAACGGTCTAGCTCAGTCAATTTTTCTTTAGGGAGGCGATCAAACTGCTCAATGCTATACCCGTCGAGGTTGGCATAAAGCGCATAAAAATTGTAGGTATTAAACAACGTTCCGAAAAACTTACGCTGCACTTCCGCAATACCATCAATATTGAATTTGAGATTGTCCCACGGTTCGGCATTCGTAATCATATACCAACGTGTGGCATCGGGACCATAAGTATCAATGGTCGAGAAAGGGTCAACGGCATTGCCGAGACGTTTCGACATTTTGTTACCATTTTTATCCAACACCAAGCCCGTTGAAACGACGTTTTTGAACGATACAGAATCAAACAATAAGCCCGCAATCGCGTGTAAGGTAAAGAACCAACCGCGCGTTTGGTCAACTCCCTCAGAGATAAAATCGGCGGGGAAAGATGTTTTTGCATCATCATCGGCTGTACCACCCATGCTTTTGGGATACTTATCGAGGTTTTCGAAAGGGAAGTGAAACTGCGCATAAGGCATCGCGCCCGAATCAAACCATACATCAATAAGGTCTGGCTCACGGTACATTACTTTTCCACTAGCCGAAACCAAAAAGATTTCGTCAACATACGGACGATGCAAATCAAAAGCTTCGGTACCTTGTGATTGCAAGAAAGCTTCATTTTTAGCACGCTGTTCATCACTCAACGCTCCACTCTCTACCGCTTTTTTGAGTTCAGAGGTTAGCTCTTCTACGGAGCCAATACAAATCTCTTCGCCGCTTTCGGTACGCCAAATCGGCAGGGGTGTTCCCCAATAACGGCTACGGCTCAAGTTCCAATCTACCAGATTTTCGAGCCAATTGCCAAAGCGCCCTGTTCCAGTACTTTCGGGATTCCAGTTGATGGTTTTGTTTAATTCTACCAAGCGGTCTTTGAGTTTGGTAGTAGCAATAAACCAACTATCCAATGGATAATACAACACAGGTTTATCGGTGCGCCAGCAATGCGGATAAGGGTGCTCGTATTTTTCTACTTTGAAGGCTTTGTTTTCCTCCTTCAACTTGATAGCGATGAGTACATCGGTAGGCTTGAAATCAGGCTCGTTGCGTACTTGATCCGAATAGTATTCTTCTTTGACAAAACGCCCTCCAAATTCACCCATTTCTTTCACAAAACGCCCTTGTTTATCAACGATAGGCACATCTTTGCCGTTTTCGTCGCGCACCATGATAGGGGGCACGCCGTTGGCTTTGGCTACTCTAAAGTCATCAGCACCAAAAGTAGGCGAAGTATGAACCACCCCCGTACCATCTTCGGTCGTTACAAAATCACCCAAAATCACTCTAAAAGCCTTATCTTCATCTTGAAGTGGCTGGATGTAAGGCAACAATTGCTCGTACTGAATATCTTCCAAATGCTCCCCTTTAAACTCCAAAAGCACCTTCCACGGAATCACCTTATCGCCCTCTTTATAGGTCGACAAATCAACGTCCTTGCCTTTTTCTGAGAAATATTTCCCTACCAAATCTTTCGCCAAAATCACATTGATGGGCAGATGAGTATAAGGGTTGAAAGTTTTGATAAGTACATAATCTATTGCTGCGCCTACTGTGAGGGCAGAGTTGGCTGGGAGTGTCCAAGGGGTAGTCGTCCAAGCCAAGATATAGATATCATCACTATCGGCGGTATCAAAAAGGTAACCCGATTTTCCCGTCAATTTTACCTTAAACTGAGCCACCACGGTCGTATCTTTTACCTCTTTGTAAGTACCAGGCATATTGAGCTCATGCGAACTAAGCCCCGTGCCTGCCGCAGGCGAATAAGGCTGAATAGTATAACCTTTATACAAAAGGTTTTTGTCGTATAGCTGCTTAAGAAGCCACCAAAGACTCTCAATGTAGTCGTTTTTGTACGTAACATAGGGGTCGTCCATATCCACCCAATAGCCCATTTTTTCGGTCATCGTGAGCCATTGATCCGTAAAACGCATTACGGCTTCCCTACATTTTTTGTTATAGTCTTCGATACTAATCTTTATACCAATATCATCTTTCTTGATGCCTAGTTCTTTTTCTACTTGTAGCTCAATAGGCAAGCCGTGTGTATCCCAGCCTCCTTTGCGCTTCACTTGATAGCCACGCAGGGTTTTGTAACGACAAAATATATCTTTAATCGTACGAGCCATCACGTGGTGAATCCCTGGCGTGCCATTAGCCGAGGGAGGTCCTTCATAAAAAGTAAACGACGGTGCCCCTTCGCGTACTTCGACAGATTTTTCGAAAATTTGGTTGTCTTTCCAAAACTGAAGGATGTCTTTGCCTACCTGAGCATAGTCCAATCCTTTGTACTCTTTGTAGTTCATCGGGCCTTTTTTTTTATTAAAATTGCCGTTGGTTCATAATCCCTATTAGTTTTGAAAATACTAATAACCGATTATTGACAACGGCCTCAAATTAGGAGTGCAAAGTTATGAATTTTTCGGGGAAGTAGCGGTGTAGCTCTCTGTTGCCGTTGAGTATAGATGCATACATTAGAAGTATTGACTATCTTTACTCGACACAACCTAATATTATTTCACATTGAAGTTCCTGCGCACATTAGGATATTTCCTTTTCTTGTTTTTGTTCTGCCTAAGCATTTTAGAAATACTTTACAAATCCCAATTATGGGACTTTTATAGTGCTGAACTCAGGGCATTTAATACCCCTTCCATTCTACAAAATACTTCTAAAAAACCCTTTTTGGGGGTATTTGGAGATTCGTTTAGCGCCACCAACGACCCTTACGTAAATACCCTCCGTGATAGTCTTACTTCTTTTTGTATTGTGAATCATGCCATTCCGGGCACAGGCATTTTAGAAACCAACTTAATAGCCTCTCAGCGCATGAAACAATTCCCCGCTTCGGTTGTCATCTATCAAATATATATCGGGAACGATTTGGTAAATATTCGTAAACAACCTAATTGGAGCACCCTCCCTTTTCTTAAAAACTGCTACTATGGCATTACAAACTATCTAAAACTACCAGAATGGCTTAATTACAAATTGAGTCAAAAAGCTTTTTTTTATAAATTTAAAAGGCAAACTCTTGATCTCAATCCACGGTATCAAGACGAAGAGGGGTTCGAACCAGAAGCTTTTTCGACTTATGAAAAACAACTCCTTCGCGCGGAGCCTACCCTTATTGAAGAAACTGTGCTGGTAGAAGGTAACAGAAAAAAAGATGTACAAGTTCTTTATCAAAACCTAGACACCTTTGTAGAGAAAGTCACAAAAACAGCCCAAAAAATTTATATTTTGGTGTACCCTCATGCTATGCAAGTCAATGACTATTATCATCACAAATACCTAAAAATGGGCTTCTCAACTCCTCACAAAGCAGCATTTATGGATGAAAATTATCCTTTTGTTCGACATCTTACCCAACATTTTGCCAACAATAAGCAAGTTATAGTTATCAATCCTTTAAAGATAATTCGGAAAAATGATAGCCCAAGTCACCGTACTTTTTTTGAAAATGATTTTCATGCTTCTAGTTGGGGACAGCAGATAGTAGGGGCAGAATTAGCCAAGATTATTGCCGCCAACCAATAACCTTGGCTGTATGAGTTTAATCAGGCTTCACGGTACTTCCCCCCGACAAGTCGGGACGGACGTCAGGACGCCCCCGATAGCGCAACGAACTTGCTCCGCTGGCTTTTACGATTAAAGTTTTATCGACCAATACGCGCGCATCACTTGCTCCCGACAATTCCAAATCAACATAATCTACCGGATAGTCGAAAGCCTCCAGCGTAGATGCTCCCGATAAGTCACCGACCAATGAAGCACCTTGTCCATGTAAAGTGAGCTTAGAAGCCCCCGACAAATCAATGTCTGTTCTTTCCCAATCTCCATCGATGTTGGCTTTTGAAGCACCTGATAGCTCAATTTCCATGTCTCTGGCACCCGAAAAGCCCTCAATATCAGCATTTACAGCTCCTGAAAAATCAATTTCTCTCAAGGCAGGCATCGTAATGTCTATCTCCATTTCATAACGACGAGAGCGCCAGTTTTTATACCGTATCACTAGCTTTCCACTTCTATCCACAAAGGCATCGAGGTCACTTACATCACGACGGTCGCCGTAAGCTACTACCTTAAATTGGCTTCCTTGCTGTACCCGCACTCGAAACGCACTTTCCATTTCTAAACGGTCAAAATCCCGTAGATTTAGTGTTTTTGTATCAGGGTTTTTGGGTTCGAGAAGACCGTCATTGTTAATGAAGATGCAAGACTGTAAAAAACCTAATACCAATACAAAGGTGACAAATTGAGTAAAAGTGATTCTAAAATTTTTCATGACTGTTATGAATTAATATAAAACTCGTTTTGGAAGTATGACAACTCATTGACGGCACTCCCCTATTTTTTTGCGGAAAAAAGTATTTTTTTTTCTGCTATAAAAAAATCATACGACGCATAGGGGGAAGGCCGAGGACAGTTGTCTTATCCCAAATGAGGTTTTAACCTTGATTTTTAACAACTCGTCACAAAAACGACCCTGTCGTTACGGGCAAAGCATTACCTTTGTGCCAAAACGATACGTCATTCGTGCAATTAACGGACACACAAATACTTAGCGCCATTCGGCAAGGAGATGAAAGGGTTTTCGAAACTATATTTCGAAAACACTACGCCAGCTTATGCACCTATGGGCGTTCGATTTTGCATGATGCCGAAGAGGCTGAGGAAATTGTCCAGACAGTGTTTGTGAATATTTGGGAAAAACGAGAAGAGCTTGAAATTACGCAATCGCTAAAATCGTACTTATTTAGAGCCGTGCATAATCATTGTCTCAATCGCATCAAACACCAAAAAGTACGAAACGAACACCAAGAGTACGCCACGTATTATCAGGAAACGACGTATGAGTCGGTAAGTGACACGGTTTATAAAAACGAGCTAGAAACCCAACTTTCGTTGGCCATCGAAAAATTACCCGAACAGTGTCGTATTATTTTTAGATTAAGTCGTTTCAATGAATTAAGGTACCAAGAAATTGCGGATCAATTGGGGTTGTCGGTCAAAACCGTCGAAAACCAAATTGGAAAAGCACTCAAGATTTTACGCACCGAGCTGGCAGATTATCTGCCGATTTTGGTGGGATGGATTTTAAGTGAATTTTAAAACCGTGTTGGAGAAAATACCTTCTTTTACAAAAAGTTTATGTTATAACAACACTCGATTTGAATTCACATCTACATATTCCCGACGATTTACTGGCGCGGTATGTTGCAGGAGAAGCCTCTCCTAGCGAAATGCACCAAGTAAAAGAGTGGTTGGTGCAATCAGCCAACCATGAGGTGGAATTGTTGCGTTTTCAGCAGATTTGGGAGGCCTCGCAAGAAGTAAAACCCACCATCAAAGTAGATGTAGACTCCGCTTGGCAAAAAGTCAAATCCAAAGCGGCACTTTCTGCACACATCTCAAATGAAACCCCTGCACAAAGGACTGTGCCTGTGGAGATAGCCCAAAGTTACCCCAAAGTCAGACCTCTGGGGAATACATCTTACTTTTGGCGTATTGCAGCAAGTATTTTAGTAATGTGTGGCTTAGGATGGCTAGGCTATCTACTCCTGAATCAGCCCCAAGAAGCTAAAATGGCGCAGATGATAGAAACCCAGAAAAACACCGTCAAACAGACCTTGCCTGACGGCACTACTGTCTTTTTAAATCAAAATTCGGTACTTAGTTATAAAACTGATTTTGGAGAGCAAATACGGGAAGTGTCACTGACAGGAGAAGCTTATTTTGACGTAAAACGCGATGAAAATCATCCTTTTGTTATCAAAGCAAATGATACTGAGATACGGGTATTAGGTACATCTTTCAACGTCAAAGCTTACACCAAAGCCGTAAATGTAGCGGTGACCAGCGGCAAAGTGCAGTTTTCGACCTCAAAAACTAAAACTGTATTGGTAAAAAACGAGACAGCTACCGCCCAAGCCGATACTATCATCAAGCTACCATCGCTAGATATCAATGCTATGGCTTACCGTACGCGGGTTTTTGTATTCGAAAAAACCAGCTTAGGGGATGTAGTAGCCTCACTTAGAGAAGGATATCAAACTGACATTCAAATCGACAAACGCCTTTTGAATTGTCAACTCACCGCCCGCTTCGAACGCGAAAGCCTCGATAATGCTTTGGCAGTTATTGCCGAAACGCTCAACCTTAAGGTCACTCACAAGGGTCAAACGATACTGCTCGATGGGCAAGGATGTAATTAAGTAAGTACTCTCATTGTGAGCTATAATCACAACAGCCATGAAATCTATTTTTCTAAAAAAACCTTCCTGCTGTTTATACAAGCAGCCCAAGATGAATTTATTCAAGTCTTTTATTTGTGTTGGAATCCTTTTATTGATTTCGGCGTCGAGTTGGAGTCAAACCTCGACTTTGGACAAAGCCATTAGCCTCAAAATCACCAATGAACGCCTTGAAGAAGCATTAAAGATCATTGGCGAACGGGGAGGATTTAATTTCTCTTACAATCCCAAAGAATTTGACATCAACCGACGTATCACCCTTATAGCATCAGGCAAGGCGGTAAGGCAAGTGCTAGATGAGATTTTTAAAGGAGGCGCAGCTTATAAAGAGCGAAGAGGGCATATTATTCTTCAAAAAGTAGAAGTTCAGACCGAAAAACCCAAAGATATTATTATCAATGGTTATGTTTTTGACCGCGAAACAGGTGAGCGGATTGCCCAAGCCAGTATTTTTGAAAAACAAACCCTGATTTCGGCGGTTTCCAACAAGGCCGGCTATTATCGCCTAAAACTCCCTGCTTCTCTTCCCAATCCGCAGCTAGAAGTACGTAAAGAACGATACTTTGGGTATAGCACTGCCGTTACGGCTCCCTCTTTAGATATAAGTTTACTCCAAATGCCACTTGATAGTCGGCTTCAGCCGCTTTCGCCTCAGGTAAAAGCTGCCACACTGCCTCCTTCTGACACTCTCAAAGTAAAAGTGCCTGTAGCACCTTCTCCCCCGATGCTTGTGTCAGTGGATACGGTCTTTAGCCCATCTAAACCTAGACGACAAATCATAGAAGATGTAGAACAAACTTTTGTGGATGCCTTTGCTTCTGCCAAGCAAGCTATTCACATCAAAAACGTAAAGGATACGCTCTATCGTCCGTTTCAAGTTTCTTTTTTACCTTTCATTGGTACAAACCACGTCATGAGCGGTAATGTCATCAATGCCATCTCCTTCAATATCTTTGCAGGGTATTCACTGGGGGTGACAGCCCTAGAAGTCGGTGGTTTTGCCAATGCTGTACGTGGTAATGTGCATGGTGCTCAAATAGCGGGATTTGCCAATGCCGTCGGCAATAGTGTACATGGATTACAAGTATCAGGATTTGCTAACGCGGTTTTAAGAAATTTTGAAGGTTTACAAATTTCAGGCTTTGCCAATGCGACAGGAGGTCACCATAGTGGCTTACAGATTGCGGGATTTACCAACCTCACAGGCCGAACTTTTACTAACGGCTTACAAATTGCGGGATTTGCTAATGCTGTTTTAGGAACTACCAAAGGAGTGCAAATTAGTGGTTTCAGCAACTTAGTTTTGGGAAATCTATATGGCTCTCAGATAAGTGGTTTCGCCAATATTGCTACCAAAAAAGTGAGAGGAGCCCAAATCAGTCCCTTTTTCAATTATGCTCATCTTCATCAGCAAGGTATACAATTATCTCTCTTCAATTACGCTGATTCGTCGGGGGGAGTGCCTATTGGCCTTTTTAGTTTTGTAAGACGAAATGGCTATCGACGTTTGGAAATAAGCACAGACGAACTCAACTACGCTAATTTAACCTTCAAAACTGGGGTCAATGCCTTTTATAACATTCTCACCATCGGCGGAAATTTTGGAATTGCCAACAAACCCCTTTATACATTTGGCTATGGAATAGGCTCGGCGATTCGATTGGGCAGAGGCTGGATGACCAACATAGACCTCACTGCCAACAAAATCATGGAAGAAGTCAATCGTTTTGATTCCGTCAACGGACAGTTTTATCGTATTGCTTTAGGTTTAGAAAAAAAACTTACTCCACAATTAGCTTTATTTGCAGCAGCCTCCCTCACAGGTCTCACCGCCCAGCCTGGCTATCTTAAAGTGGACTTATCCCGTCTGTATCAGCCCTTTCCAGTGACCTCGCTTCAAAATGGGCTAGAGTTTACTAATTGGCTAGGATTTCAGGCAGGAATAAGGATCTGTAACCGTTAACAATCGTTAACCAAAGAGAGCGTTACTCTTTAAAATACGACCGTCTAAAAGTCGTTAAATGGGTAAAGCTTTTATTGAGATATGGACTAATTTTTACGTAACTTTTTTATTTTTTATTTAACCATCTTCTAATACTAATGAAAAGATTACGTCATATACTAACAGCCTTGTTTGTTGCATTTGTAGGTTTGTCGAGCCAAGCACAAGTATCTATCGGAGCGCGCGGCGGGGTGTCTTTAGCCAAAACCATGGGCAATGGATTTATCGAAAACTTTACGGGGCAACTCGACTATATAGTCAGTGGAAATGGGGCTTTATTTTTGCAAGTTCCTATTAGTGGAGGTCTGTCGTTTCGTCCCGAAATAGGTTACCGACAAAGCGGAGCAGGTATCACTTCCAATAATCTATTGGATCTAATAGGAGCCAATTTACCTTTAGGTGGTAGCCTCAAACAACGCCTCACTTATATTCAAGCTCCGATGTTGTTGCAATATGACTTTGGATATGAAGATAGCCCTGTTAGACCTTATGTTATATTGGGTCCTTCTCTCAACTATCTCGCAGCTGGAAAAATCGTTTCGCGTGCCGATTTATTCTTGTTTCAAACTCCTCCCTCGCGTACATCGATTGGCTTAGGCTCATTTTCTCGTTTTGAATTAGGAGGTGCAGGTGGCTTGGGCGTAAGTTTTGATTTAGGCGTTGCCAAAATGCTCATTGAAGGTCGCTACGAGCGTGGGTTTACGCGCGTCTATGACTCAGGTATTGTACGCATACCGGTACACAATCAAAGTTTTAGTTTATTAGCAGGGTTTTCGATTCCTTTGGGTCGATAAAAATAACTTTAATCAACGGTTGCATCCCCTCAGATGCAAAAAAGGGCTGACTCTGTCTTGAGTCAGCCCTTTTTCATAAGTATAATTCTAGCTAAAAATTTATTTTTTCAGCCAAGTAGAGATATATAATACAGCATGAATCGCGGCAAAAATCAAAGAGAAATAAAATAATCCTGTATCTGCCCCGTCGGTTTGGGCATGGTGTACAAAAGCAATAACCCCCAGCGCCAACGCCAATACCAATCCCGAAAGACCAATGATTTTATAATCGCCAGCGAGAGTGTGTAAGCCTCCCGATAGTTTGCTATGCTTAATACCATACCACAGATATACATCAAACCCGATAATCATCCACACAATCAATCGAATCCAAGTATCAAGCGGTAAGAAAGCCATCATAAAGAAACAAGTAGCTACTCCCAAAATAGGTACCAATGGCACCAATGGAGTTTTGAAAGCGCGAGGAGCATCAGGCATCTGCTTACGCATGACGATGATGCCGATACATACCAAAATAAATGCAAACAAAGTACCTATACTGGTCATTTCGCCTACTACCCGTGCAGGAATAAAAGCTGCAAACAAGCTCACAAAAACCATGAACATTAAATTGCTTCTGACGGGCGTTTGAAATTTAGGATGCACTTGCGAAAACATACTAGGCAACAAGCCATCTTTGCTCATACTGAAGAAAACGCGTGTTTGTCCCATAAGCATCACGAGAATAACGGAAGCATAACCTGCCAAAATCGCTACAATGATAGCGCGATTGAGCCAAGGATAATCTGGCACAATCAAACCAGCCGCATTGGGAGTACCCATGTGTTCGATCGCTACTGCTACTGGCGCAATTCCATCTTGTCCTTTAAATGAGGTATAGTTGGTCACTCCTGTCATCACGTGAGCAAACAAGATATATAAAATAGTACAAATCGCTAAAGAAGCCAAGATACCAATAGGCATATCTCTACGAGGGTTTTTGGCCTCTTGAGCTGCTGTACTTACTGCATCAAAACCTATGTAAGCAAAAAACACAATCGCTGCCGCTCTAATAATACCACTAAAGCCATACTCACCAAAAGTACCGGTATTGTCAGGAATATAAGGCGTATAGTTTTCGTTGTTGATATATTTCCAACCTAAGATGATAAAAATAATCACTACCGCTACTTTCAAAGCCACAATGATACCATTCACCAAGGCACTTTCTTGCGTACCTTTCATCAACAACAAACTCATCAATATCACAATAAATACCGCCGGCAGATTAATCATTCCCCCATCCCACGGACCCACCGTGAGTGCATGAGGGAGATGGACATCGAACCCTTCTAAAAACTTTACCAAATAACGGCTCCAACTTATACTTACAGTAGCAGCTCCTACGGCATATTCCAACACCAAATCCCAGCCAATAATCCAAGCGATAAATTCGCCCATAGTGGCATAAGAATAAGTATAGGCACTGCCCGCTACAGGAATCATCGACGCAAATTCGGCATAACATAAGCCCGCAAATGCACATCCAAGGGCGGCTACGATGAAAGAAATGGTAATGGCTGGTCCAGCCTGATTGGCGGCAGCTCCACCCGTAATGGAGAATAATCCCGCACCAATAATCGCACCAATGCCAAGTGCAATCAAACTACCCGCACTGAGTGTTCTTTTTAGTTGGTTACCTTCTCCCGATGATTCATGTATCAGTTTGTCTAAAGGTTTTCGAATCCAAAGTTGATTTGCCATTCTTTGTTAGGTTAAAGTTTTACGATACAAAATTAGGTTTGTGAATGAAATGTGGTTGAAAAATACGTTGTTATCGGCTTGTTACCAAACAATTACAACAAAAGTTATTTTAAGTACAAAAGAAAAGTGGTTAGTGAGTGACAAGTCAAAGTCCTGTATAATAATCTACTGACTCCGACTCTCAACGACTAACCACTTATGATAAATCACCTAACTATTTTTTTAGAGAAGGCTTAATGAGTGGGGCTTTCTTTTCTTTTTTAGCCTTTTCTTCTTTTTGCTCTTCTTCTTGAGGCATTTCTATTTCCTGCATGCCACCACGAGGTGTATCAGGGAAGTCCGAAATCAAACGGGCAGGAGCGGGTCTTTTAGATTCATCGGTCTCTTCTTTAGACTGTGCACGGGTAAGGGCATCAACTACAATCGGAGTCGCTACAAAAAGTGAAGAATAAGTACCCACAATTACTCCAATCAACATCGCAAAAGAGAATCCCCGAATTACCTCTCCGCCAAAGAAGAATAATACGATAAGTACCAACATCGTAGAAAGACCTGTTACGGCGGTACGGCTTAAGGTACTATTTAAGGCATTATTAATAATCACCGGTATACTTTCCTTCTTGTTGCGATTGTCTCTCAGATATTCGCGAATACGGTCAAATACAACTACCGTATCGTTCATCGAATAACCCATAATCGTAAGAACAGCTCCAACAAAAGCCTGATCTACATCTAAAGAGAAAGGTAAAAGGCCATTAAATATAGAGAATATTGCTAAAATAATAAGTACATCGTGAAACAATGCTACCACACCTCCCCACACGAAAGCGAGCTTCCGGAATCGTAAGAAAATGTATAAAGAAACTACCAAGACCGCTAAGAAGATAGATTTCAACGAGGTAATGATAAGATCAAAAGCAATGGTCGGTCCTACTTTTTGAGAACTTTGAATCGTAGATTTGTTACCTGATAGTTTGCTCAGCCCTTCGTTAAGTTTTGCAGCTGCTCTTTTATCAGAATCTGCCGCTGGATCATCTACCAAATAGCTCGTAGTGATTTTAACTTGTTCGTTGGCTGCAATACCCGCACCCCCGTACGTTTTTACCTCAGGAGCACTGCCAAAAACCTCAGTAAGAACCTCACGAACATCTGATGTACTAACAGGATTTTCAAAACGTACTACATAGCTACGTCCTCCTTTGAAATCAACACCAAGGCCAAATCCTTTAAAGATGACAGAAACAATACCCAACGCGATGATAGTCGATGAAATAATGTAATATAGACGACGGCGTGATACGAAATCGAAATTCGTGTCTTTGAATAGGTTTTGAGACCAAGTTGCAAAAAACTCAATTTTATAGCCTTTAGCTACCCACCATTCCAAAATCAAACGTGAAACAAATAAAGCCGCAAAAAGAGAAGTAAGGATACCTATCACCAATGTAGTAGCAAACCCTAAAATAAGCCCTGTTCCTAGAAAGAAAAGGATAATCCCCGTAAGAAGGGTAGTAACGTTGGAGTCTAATATAGATGAAAGAGAGTTTTTGAAACCATCAGATATTGCCAACTTAATATCTTTCCCCATCGCAAGCTCTTCCTTAATCCGCTCAAAAACAAGTACGTTTGCATCTACCGCCATACCTATCGTAAGTACAATACCCGCAATACCTGGCAAAGTAAGCACCGCCCCCAAAGAAGCCATGATACCCATTAAAAAGAATAAGTTGATTATCAAAGCGATATCCGCAATAATTCCGGCTTTGTTATAATAAATAACCATAAAGCCTAACACTACCAACAAACCTACCAAAGATGATATAATACCAGCCGTAATAGATTCAGATCCCAAAGTAGCTCCTACGACAGCTTCTTCCACAATATTTGTTGGAGCAGGTAATTTACCAGCTTTGAGTACATTGGCCATATCTTTGGTCTCGTCAATCGTAAAGCTTCCCGTAATACTTGAGTTACCATTGGGGATTTCATTTTGTACGTTTGGTGCCGTATACACAAAGCCATCCAAAATGATAGCGATAGGACGTCCAATATTAGCAGCAGTAAGATTTTTCCATTTACGAGCACCTTCAGTATTCATTCGCATACTTACCTCTGGACGACCTCGGTCATCATAGTTGTTGCCAGTAGCATCTACTATTACATCGCCTTCAAGCGGAGCTTGTCCACTTGGCTTTTTAATAAAATAGATACCTACTATCTCGTTACGTTTGTCGGTAGTTACAATCCCTTTGCGATCCCACATCATGTAAGCATCAGAAGGAAACATCGCTTTAACTTCTTGACTGCTGAAAAGCTCATTGACACGAGCTGTGTCTTTTGCATACACCCCTAATTGACCTTGTGAAATAGGAACAAACAAACTAGCCAAACCTGTTTGGTTAGCCGTAGAATCTTTGGCGGTAGAATCCGCTTTTGCCCCTTTGGCAAGTTGCGCTGCCAATCCTCCACCCACAGCAGTTGTATCAGCTTTTGCATTTGCTTTCTCTGCGATTTTTTTCTCGGCATCTAGCTGAGTCAAATACGCTCCAAAAGCATTTAAACCAGGAGATACTTCATCAAGTGTATATACTTCACAAAATTCCAATTTAGCAGAACCCGTCAAAAGACGACGAACACGGTCAGGGTCATCTACCCCAGGCAATTCAATCAAAATACGCCCCGAACCTGGCAATTTTTGGATGTTAGGGTTTGCTACCCCAAATTTATCAACCCGCTGCTGGATAATTTGAAAGGCACGGCTAGTAGCACCATCTACTTCTGTCTTCAAAAATTTGATTACCTCTCCATCCGAAGAACTGCTATTGATTTTACCACGGTTGGTGCTGTTTGAAAATACTTGAGCCAATGAAGCATTAGGCGCGATTTTCTTGTATTCGCTCGCAAATAAGTCAACAATATTGGCCTGACTTGATTTTTGAGCTTCAATAGCCTTTTTCAAAGCTTCATTGAACTGGCTATTGCGAGCGCTTCCTCCAGCCAATCCTTTCATGATGTCAGAAGGTGCTACTTCCAACACTACGTGCATCCCTCCTTGCAAGTCAAGACCCAAGCCAAGCTCACGTTGGGTGACCTCTTGGTAGGTTGAACCAAGAAATACTGGTTCACGGCGAATAGAGTCTAAATAGTGCTCTTTCTTTTTAAGGTCGACAATCCCGTCTTTTCCAGTAGCATATGCTTCGGCTTTGCTCTGAATATTACGCGCCACAAAAGTAAACGACAGATAATAGACGCTCAACAAAGCTACTACTATCGTCAAAATCCAAATACCAAGTCTGTTTTGCATTTTTTTATTTAGGAAACAATTGATTGAATGTAATTTAAATGAATCTGGGAGAAGACACAGTATGCCTCCAAGGATACGCATAGGTATCTACAAAACTGGCTCTTTGATAAAAAAACACAACGAACCAATACTTTTCAACTCCTAAAGACTAGGGAGCGTTGATAGCGATAAAATGCCCGAAAACGTTTCGGAAAAAAGAGAAGAAATAATAAAATACGTCAAAGCGTTTGGGAAGAGTAAAAACTACTGGTAGCTCGAAACTAAATATAGTAGGTAAAAAATAGAAAGACTGCTCAAAATCAAACGAAATAGCAGGGGCAACTACTGCCTCAATCGACATTTCCTGAATGACAGGACGCTCATCTTTGGCTTGTTTTTCCTTGTCGGTCTTAACAGCAACGGGCTTCTTAACATCCAACTTATGCAGCACCATAGAGCGCCCCACTGTTGCAGTCAAGAGGAGCAACAATGCAAGCGATGCTGTAGTTAGTTTAGTAAGTAGCTTTTTCTGTTTCATATGTCTTTATTACCGTTGCCTCATCAACGAATCAAAATGAGGGCGTTTTTAAAGCGCTCGCAAAGTTCGTACCATTTTTTTTTCAAAACAATACCTCCCTTTCACACTTCACTATATTTTATCTATATTTTTCTTAAAAATCTTACAAAATCAAACATTTTAAAGTACTTTCCTCTAAAATAAAAGCTATTATTTTTTATTTTTTTGATAAAAAAAGAGCTTTTAATACATAAAAATTTGGTTTTTGTGCTCAATATTGGCTCCGAAAACGCTGTTTTTCACAAAAACACAGTATGATTTTGCCATGTTTTGACACAAGACAACAGAATTTTTGGTTATAATACAATACGAATATCAGACGTTGTTAGTTGTGAGTATTGCACTGATAAATGTCAGCAGTTATTACCAACTATTTAACCATTTTGTACCAGCTATTCATACTAAGCCTATTGTTAATAACCCCTCCATAAACAACATGCAGACTTTAAAAATATCTTACCTTCAATTATTGAGTTATACGTTAGGAATATTGGTGCTAGGAGCTTGTGGGCGTCCCGTTTCTACTCCCAACGGAGGCCTTGGAATCCCTATCAAGCTAGCCAACGCTGACTATCCACTTGATATTTTTTACGAAAAACAACCTACTAATCGGCCCTATACTGAACTCGGCCCCGTGAAGGTAGAAAAGTCGGTACCCCTTAGTGAAGCCCAAACCAAAGGAGGAAGGATGATTTATAGGGGCAATGATGAAAGTCAAAAACGCGCACTCCTTGACCAGCTTATATTACAAGGCGTAGGTATGGGTGCCCACGCCTTGGTCAATGTAAAATACCAATACTATACCACCAAAGATTATCAAGGGTTTGTGATGGAAGGAATTGCCGTGAAATATGGCAATATGCCCTCCCCTCGATAATCTAGTGTGCTTCTAGCCAATTTTGGCCTACCCCTATTCCTGTTTCCATTTTTACGGGCAGAGGAATAGCGTTTACCATCAACTCGTTGACTTTGTGACTCAATAGCTCTACCTCGTCGCGATGTGCATCAAAGATTAATTCGTCATGCACTTGCAAAATCATCTTTGATTCGAGATTCTCTTTTTTCAGGAAGTCGTGGATATTAATCATGGCCACTTTGATCATATCAGCCGCTGAACCCTGAATAGGCGCATTGATGGCGTTTCGCTCCGCAAAACCGCGCGTCGTTTGGTTTTGCGAATCGATATCTGCCAAATAACGTCTCCGTCCCAAAATCGTCTCTACATATTTGTTTTCGCGTGCCTTATGGATGGCATTATCCATGAAAGTTTTGACCGATGGAAACTCTTGAAAATAAGCCTTGATAATTTCGCTGGCTTCGCCTCTTGGAATACCTAATCTTTGTGCCAATCCAAAAGCGGAGATTCCGTAAATGATTCCAAAGTTGACCATTTTGGCTTTGCGTCGCATTTCTGACGTTACTTCTGCAAGTTCTACCTTAAACACTTTACTTGCCGTACTAGCATGAATATCCAAGCCATTGTTGAAGGCTTCGAGCATCGTCTGGTCTTGGCTAAAAGCCGCCATTATTCGCAATTCAATTTGTGAATAATCGGCCGACAAAATCAAAAAATCTTCGTTTTTAGGCACAAATGCTTTTCTGATTTCGCGTCCGCGTGGCGTTCGTATCGGAATATTTTGGAGGTTGGGATTGGTACTACTCAAACGCCCCGTAGCGGCTACGGCTTGGTTGAAAGAAGTATGAATCCGACCGGTGTTGTTATTAATCAAAAGAGGTAAAGCGTCTACATAAGTAGACTTCAGTTTCTGTAACTCTCTATAATCCAATATTTTTCGCGCGATTTCGTGCTCTGCTTCAAGATCAGACAAGATATCTTCGCCCGTGGCATATTGTCCAGTAGCTGTCTTTTTGGGGTTTTTAATAAGTTTGAGCTTTTCAAATAAAACCACTCCCAATTGTTTGGGTGATGAAATATTAAACTCTTCGCCCGCTAATGCAAAAATTTCGGTTTCGACTTGCTTCATATCGGTATCCAATACACCCGACATTTCTTTCAAGGTTTGAAGATCTACCCTTACTCCTTCACGCTCCATATCAGCCAATACTGGCACCAAGGGAATTTCCACACCTTTAAACAACTTATCAGCCTGATTTTCAATCAACAAAGGATGCAATTTTTCTTTCAGCTGAAGCGTAACATCAGCATCTTCGGCGGCATATTCTACCAGTTTATCTATTGCCACTTCGCGCATAGTGAGTTGCTTGGGGCCTTTTTTCCCAATCAACGTCTCAATAGCTACGGGTTCATAATTGAGGTAAGAGTTAGCCAAAATATCCATATTATGCCGTTTATCTGGCTCAATCAGGTAGTGCGCCAACATGGTATCGTACAAGGGTCCCTTTATTTCGACGCCATAGTTTTGTAATACCGCCAAATCATACTTGAGGTTTTGGGCAATTTTTTCAATTTTGGGATTTTCTAGCACCTCCCTAAAATCCTCTACTACCTCTTGTGCAGCTTCACGGTCTGCTGGTACCGTCACAAAAAAAGCCTCTCCGCTTTGATAGGCAAACGACATTCCTACTAGCTCAGCATCCATTGCATCGATAGAAGTAGTTTCGGTGTCAAAACAAAATGAATCTTGTAAGCTTAAATAATAAGCCAAAGATTTTCGCAACTCAGGGGTATCAATCAAGTGATAACGATGAAATGTATTAGCTACGGTTCGTTTTTCGGTCGAAATACTTTCTACAAAGCTCGTGACAGCGGTTTTGTTGGGCGTAGGCTTGGATGGCTCAGATGTAGGTGTAGGTGTACTTTCTCCAAACAAACTCAACTGACCGTTGCTCGCAGGGGCAGATACTTGGGCAGAAGTAGGGCTAACGTCGGTCTCACCTAGTAAACGCTTCCGTAGTGTTCTAAACTCTAGTTCGTCTAACAACTCTGACAACAATTCTCGGTCAGGCTCACACATGAGTAAATCCGATTCATCAAATTCGATTGGGACATTGACATCAATTTTTGCCAATTCCTTCGAAAGTATAGCTTTATCGGCACCATCCACTACCTTTTCTTTGAGTTTCCCGGTTAATTTATCGGTATTGGCCAGGAGGTTTTCTACCGACCCAAATTCCTCTACCAATTTTTGGGCTGTTTTTTCTCCCACACCCGGAATGCCAGGGATATTGTCGGACGCATCCCCTTGCAAACCAAGCATATCTACTACTTGGCTTACGTCTTTGATTCCCCATCGTTCACATATCTGCTGCGGTCCCATGATTTCTACTCCTTTGCCCAATGCCGCAGGTTTATAGAGGTAGATATGCTCTTCTACAAGCTGTCCGTAGTCTTTATCAGGGGTCATCATAAAGACCTCAAAACCCTCACGAGCGGCTTTTTTAGCCAGCGTTCCGACTACATCATCAGCTTCGTAGCCGTCCAGTTCTAAAATAGGAATACACAAGGCCTTCAACAATCGCTTTATATACGGTACCGCAATAGTTATATCCTCGGGTTGCTCTTGGCGCTGTGCTTTATAGGCCTCAAACTGAATATGTCGAAAAGTGGGTTTAGGAGTATCAAAAGCGACACCCAAATGAGTAGGTTTCTCATCTTTTAAGACTTCCAATAAAGAGTTGAGAAAACCAAATACAGCACTCGTATTCAACCCTTTAGAAGTAATTCTTGGGTTTTTGATAAAGGCAAAATGAGCGCGATAAATCAATGCAAAAGCATCTAGAAGAAAAAGCTTTTTGTCTGGTTTCATGGGATTTTTAATCAGTAATTGTTACAAAGAACGGAAAGTTTGGAGAGATTTTTGACAGTTGGAAACTACCTTTTGCATTTGTTCGTTAATTTTATGTTTTTGATAAAGTATAAAAAATGGAAAACCCAATTAAAAACGACCGTTGGACGGTACGTTTACCGATTTTATTGAGCATTACCCTTGCCGCAGGTATTTTGCTCGGTGCTACGTTTTTTGGAGGCAGTAAAGGCATGACCGATGTAGCAAGAGGATATACCAAGTTTAAGGAAGTCCTTCAACTCATTGACAATAATTACGTAGATACTGTAAATACCGACGATTTGGTGGATTATTCTATCACCAAAATGCTTGAAAAACTTGATCCACATACTTACTATTTCAACCCCAAAGATGCAGTAGCGGCTCGTTCTCAGCTAGAAAGCGGTTTTGATGGCATTGGGATTGAATTTAATCTCTATAAAGACACAGTATACGTAGTGACTCCTCTCGTAGGTGGTCCTTCTGAGGCGGTGGGCATCCAAGGCGGCGATAAAATCCTGAAAGTCAATGATGAAGTTTTTACAGGAAAAAAAGTGGACAATGCCTTTATTTTTTCCAAACTACGCGGCCCAAGAGGAAGTGCCGTCAAACTGGAAATCCTGCGCCGTAGTGTTCCTAAACCTCTGGTATTTCAGCTTCGCCGCGACCGCATCCCCACTTATTCGGTTGATGCCTCTTATATGATAGACAAAGAAATCGGGTACGTGAAGGTGACACGCTTTTCAGAATCTACTTACGATGAGTTTAAAAACTCGATTACTACCCTCAAAAGCCAAGGCATGAAAAAATTGCTTTTGGATTTACGAGGCAACCCTGGAGGATACATGGATCGTGCTACCAACATGGTAGATGAATTATTATCGGGTGACAAACTGATTGTTTATACCGATGGTAAAGACGACCGCTATGACCGCCAAACCAGAGCCAAAAATCTAGGCATGTTTGAAAACGGTAGTGTGGTGGTACTTATTGATGAAGGAAGTGCTTCTGCTTCTGAAATCGTAGCGGGGGCGCTTCAAGACCACGACCGTGCACTTATCGTTGGGCGACGTTCGTTTGGCAAAGGGCTTGTACAAATGCCCGTCAACTTATCTGACGGCTCCGAACTTCGCCTAACTATCTCCAGATATTATACTCCTAGTGGCCGTAGTATTCAGAAACCTTATAAGTCTGGAGAACTTGAAAGCTACGAAAAAGACCTCAAAGAACGTTTTGCGCATGGGGAGCTTTTTGTAGCAGATAGTATCAAAAACAACCCTAAGCTTCAATTCCGAACCGATGCGGGTCGTATTGTGTATGGTGGTGGTGGAATTACTCCAGATGTATTTGTACCGCGCGACACGAGCATGATGACGCCTTATTTGTATGAATTGTTTAGTAAAAATATTATTCGCGACTTTGCTCTAAATTATGTAAGTCAAAACAAAAAACAATTTGAAAAGCAATCTTTTGCAGAGTACCTCAAAACCTTCACTGCCAAAGACAGCGATTTAGAGGGTATTGTAAAAAATGCCACTGCCGATGATATCAAATTCAATGAAAAAGAATTTAACCGCTCTAAACCTTACATTCGGACTTATCTCAAAGCGATGATTGGTCGCTATGCTTATCAGAAAAGAGATAAAAATGCGGGTCTCAACAACGAGTTTTATCAAGTAATGGCCGGACAAGATGAAGGAATTCAGAAAGCACTCACGCTATTTGACGAAGCCGAAAAACTCGCTCATGGTAATGTAAGTTTGAAAGACGAGAAAAAATAAGCTTTATGAGCGGAAAATCGGTCAATTACTCCCGTACTACCATCACCGAGCTGATGATACCTGCCTATGCCAATTTTGGTGGAAAAATACACGGAGGGATTTTATTATCACTTATGGATAAAGTCGCTTATGCGTGCGCCTCCAAACACGCTGGTACGTACGTTGTAACAGTATCTGTAGAAGGCGTCAATTTTTTACAACCCATCGAAGTAGGAGAACTCGTATCTCTACATGCCTCGGTCAATTATGTAGGACGAAGTTCGATGGTGGTAGGTATTCGGGTCATTGCCGAAAACGTACGCACAGGCACCCAAAAGCACACCAATACTTCTTATTTTACGATGGTAGCCAAAGACGATGATGGAAAGCCCACGGAAGTTCCTCCATTGGTGCTAGAAAGTAAAGAAGATAGTAGGAGGTTTTTGGAAGCTATCAAGCGGCGTGAACTCAAAGCACTGTATGCGGGAGATTTTGACAATGAAAAAGTCCGCATGAAATTAGAAGAAAATTTACACCTTCTCGAAAAAGAAAGATGTATCATAAAGTTTGAGAATGGGAAGTAGTCACTTCCCATTCTTAACATTTTTTATTTTGCATACGCTACAGAGCGCATCTCCCGAATCACCGTCACTTTTATCTGTCCAGGGTATTGCATTTCTTTTTCTATCTTTTGAGAAATATCGAAAGATAGTTTACCTGCGGCTTCGTCGTTTACAGCTTCTGAATTGACGATTACGCGTAATTCACGTCCTGCCTGAATCGCATAGCACTTATCCACTCCAGGAAAATTAGTAGCCAATGCCTCTAAGTCTTTCAAGCGTTGGATATAAGACTCCATCATTTCGCGACGAGCGCCAGGACGAGAACCTGAAATCGCGTCACACACTTGGATAATGGGCGACATCATACTCGTCATTTCGATTTCGTCGTGGTGCGCTCCTATGGCATTGCATACTTCTGGATTCTCTTTGTATTTTTTGGCAAGCTCCATTCCCAAAATCGCGTGCGGTAGCTCTGATTCTTCGGGCCATACTTTTCCAATATCGTGAAGGAGACCCGCTCTTTTTGCCAATTTAGCATTCAATCCCAATTCAGAAGCCATAGTAGCGCAAAGACGTGCCACTTCACGAGAGTGCTGAAGCAAGTTTTGGCCATAAGAAGACCTAAAACGCATCCGTCCAATCATCTTCACAAGCTCAGGATGCAAACCATGAACCCCCAAATCAATCACCGTACGCTCTCCTATTTCGACGATTTCATCGTCAATATTTTTCTTGGTTTTGGCCACTACTTCTTCGATACGAGCAGGGTGAATACGGCCGTCTTGTACCAATCTATGCAGAGACAAACGTGCTATCTCACGGCGAACTGGGTCAAATCCTGAAATCACAATAGCTTCGGGGGTATCGTCGACGATGATTTCGCAACCTGTAGCCGCTTCTAATGCACGAATATTCCGCCCTTCACGACCGATAATCTTTCCTTTGACATCGTCACTTTCGATATTAAAGACGGATACCGTATTTTCGATAGCATGCTCTGAAGCCGTACGCTGGATGGTCTCAATAACAATCTTTTTTGCCTCTTTAGTAGCCGTAAGCTTGGCTTCGTCGATGGTATTTTTGATAAAGGCCGAAGCTTGAGTTTGGGCGTCTGCCTGAATAGCATCTATCAGTTGAGCTTTGGCTTGCTCCGCAGTAAGATTGGCGATACGCTCCAACTGCTCTACTTGGGAGCGGTGCATTTTTTCAGCTTCTTCACGGCGCTTATTCGCAACTTCGGTTTGCTGCTCTAGGTTTTTCTTTAAAGTCTCCAACTCATTCTCACGGCGCTTATTTTGCTCCGTCATTTGATTGAGTTGTTGTTCACGTTGTTTGATTTTCTGCTCATTTTGCAGAATAATCTGTTTCTTTTTATTTGACTCATCCTCAAACTCGGATTTGAGTTTCAAGTATTTTTCCTTGGCTTCAAGAATGCGGTCTTTTTTGATGTTTTCAGCTGTTATTTCAGCATTCTTGACAATTTCCCCCGCTCTTTGCTGGGCGTCTTCTTCGGTCTTTTTATTAGATTTTTTGAGGACAAAGTACACTATTGCTGCTCCCACGGCGGCCGAAACCGCAGCATCAAGCAAAAAAAACAATATATCCATTTGACATCTGTGTTTAAGGTTCTACATATTTTCCTTTAAACCAGCATACGTTAGATATACATAACTGAAGCTACCAAATAATTTAATTTTGGTTCGATGGACTGAAGTATTTTTGTAGATAGTCTAAGTGTTTGAAAACTGTAGACTCTATCACGTCTATATCGTTATCTCCTTTGAGGCGAGCTACCATAGCATCAAGGCATACCATAGCCAATACTCTTTGAATATCTTTCTCACCTTTTTCTTTCATTCGAACTTCTACTTGGGTATCAACTATTTTGGCTGCATCTCTCATAAAAGACTCCTCGTCGTCTGAGTTGGCCCAGACTTCGTAAGTTTTATCGGCTATTTTCACCTTTAAAAGTCGTCTTTTCGGTTCTTTTTCCATGAGTTGAGTCATAGCTTTTGTAACAACGCTATGGTTTCTTCTATGTATCGAATGTAATCGTCCAATTTGGTGTTCAGTTGCGTAATCGCGTCTGCGTTTTTCTGGTTTTTTACAATTATAGACAATTGTTTGAAATTATTTAACTTTTCCCTCAAAGAAACTTCTTTTTCGCGCAATTGTTTATTCTCAGCTTTTAAGTTTCGGGTTTCTTGACGCAATGATTTGAGTTCCGCCACTTGGCGTTCATATTTTTTTTCGAGTGCTTCAAAACGGATTTTTAGCTCAATATGAGCGGCTTTTTCGTGACCAAAAGCCGCCTGCAAAGCCGTAATACTTCTTTCAATAAACAAGAACTGAAAATTCAGCTCATCGAGCAACCTATCATCTTCAAATGTTGCTAGTTTATTTCCGGTGTACTTAGACATCGCATTTGCAAAAATCAGTGTGTATTACCTCTCCTACTCCCTACATTTATTTTCTGATAACAGCCCCCAATTCCTTTTCAAAACCTAACATCAGTTTTTGCATGGCTTTGTCAATGACTTTATCGGTCAGGGTCTGGGCTTCGTCTTGGAGTGTAAAACTCACTGAGTATGACTTTTTATCAGAACCAATATTCTCTCCCTCATACACATCAAATACGTTGATATTCGTCAACAGTTCTTTTTCGTATTTGTGGGCTGTTTGTCTAATCTGCTCAAAAGTCACAGCTTTATCCAATACCAAAGATAAATCACGGCGTACTTCTGGAAATTTAGAGACTTCCGAAAAACGAACTTTATCGTTGTATTGCTTAAGCAAGTACGCCCAGTCAAAATCTGCATAAAATACTGGCTGCTTAATGTCTAACATTTTGGTAAGCTTGCTTCTGACTTGACCAAAACTCACCACCGGTTTTTTCTTGACAGTGTACGTAAGGCCATACTCAAATACTGACTTATCGGTCAATTCCTGCTTATCTACATTATGTACCCTGAATGCATTTAAAACTAGATGCACTTGGGCTGCTAAGTCATGAAATGCCAATTTTTGATCTTTGGCTACCCAGCTTTCCGCCTGCTGATGCCCCGCCATCAATAGTATCAAATGCGATAATTCTTTGTATTTACCTTCTACTTTGTGGTAGGTTTTACCAAACTCACAAAGTTTCAAATCTCGTTGACGGCGATTGAGATTATATGCCAAACTCTCCAAGCCTGAAAACACCATAGTTTGCCGCATTACCGATAAGTCTTCGCTCAAGGGATTCAGTATTACTACATCTTCGCCCACAAAACTTCCTCGTACAGCATCATTGTAGATGGGCTTCGTGAGAGAGTTGGTCATGGTTTCGTTAAATCCATTGGCAGCCAACAAATTTGCAATTCGTAATTTCTGTTTATCGGGATCTACCAAAGGAAAACCTGACAAAAAGTTGGCAGAGAGATGGTCAGAAAGCTCAATATTATCAAACCCAAAAATCCGCAAAATCTCTTCGATAATGTCAGCTTCGCGGGTCACATCTACCCGATAAGGCGCGACGGAAGCCACAAACCCTTCTGAAGTTTCGTCCAATATCTCAATGTCGAGACTTGTCAAGATTTGCTTTATCAGCGCACGGTCAAGGGTTTTTCCAATCAAACGGTCAATATTGCGGAATTTGACTGGTATATTATTGTTAGGAATGGGATTGGGGTAAATATCCACTACTTCTGAAGTGGTCTCTCCACCTGCTACTTCTTGAATCAGCAAAGCAGCGCGTTTGAGAGCATATACCGGCATGTTGGGGTCAGTACCTCGCTCAAATCGGAAAGATGCGTCTGTTTTGAGACCGTGGAAAGTTCCGGTACGTCTAATCCACGCTGGCGAAAAATAAGCTGCTTCCAAAAATATCCCTGTCGTGCTTTCAGTCACGCCCGATTTGGTACCACCAAACACCCCCCCGATACACATAGGTTCTTCGGCGTTACAAATCATCAAATCATGCTGGGAGAGTTTTCTTTCGACACCATCAAGCGTCACAAAAGGAGTACCAGCTTCTAAGGTTTTGACGATTACTTTATGCCCACTGATTTTAGCGGCATCAAAAGCGTGCAACGGCTGCCCTAGTTCGTGACAAATATAGTTGGTAATATCCACCACATTGTTGATAGGACGCACACCCACTGCCTGCAATTTTTCCTTCAACCAATCGGGAGATTCTTTGACCGTCAGCCCCTCCATCAAAATTCCGGCATAGCGCGGACAGGCTTCCGAATTTTCGACGATTACTTCTACCCCTGAAGCAGAAGGTGCTTCATTGGCTATGAATTGATCAATGGATGGCCATTCTATCTCACGATTCAATACTGCCTTGAGGTCACGTGCTACGCCAAGATGCGAGGCAGCATCGGCACGATTGGGGGTAAGGCCGATTTCGATGACATAGTCGGGCAACAATCCAAAGTATTGAGCAGCAGGAGTACCGTTGGCCAAATCAGTGTCCAACACCATAATACCCGCATGAGATGCGCCTAATCCAATTTCATCTTCAGCACATATCATCCCTTCTGAGGGCTGACCATATACCTTGCGTTTTGAAATCGTAAAAGGTTCTCCTTGGGTAGGGTAAATCGTAGCCCCTACGGTAGCTACTACTACTTTTTGCCCAGCTGCTACATTGGCAGCTCCGCATACGATGGTAGAGGGCTGTTCGGTTCCGATATCAACCGTAGTCAAGTGAAGGGTTTTTTCTTTGACCGCAAAAGGCTCACAAGTGAGCACTTCTCCTATTACTATTCCATTGAGGCCACCCTGTACTTTTTCCACAGGTTCTATGCCTTCTACTTCTAGTCCCGTAGCTGTCAATAGTTTACCTACTTCTTCAGCAGACTCCTCAATATCAATTAGTTGTTTAAGCCAGTTATAAGAAATTTTCATAAAACATTCAGTCCCAATATTGATTGGGTGTATTTAAAATTGTTTTAAAAGTCTAAGTCTTTTACTTAAAACTTTTAGTTTAGACTGCAAAATTAGAGGATTTTGGGGAAAGCCTATAACTAGTGGTCTTCCTTATCTCGGAAATTATTCACTAGCAAACCTTATTTCTATTTATCAAAGTTTTTTTCTCCTGCTTCTATTCTTACTGGCAGGGTGTTTTCTTTGGGAGGAATCGGGCAGGCATAGCTTGCGTTGTAGGCACAATATGGATTGTATGCCACATTGAAGTCGATAAGAAGTTTGTTGTCTTTCACATCTTCTGTTTTAAAATCAAGATAGCGCCCTCCTCCGTAAGTTTCCTCAGGTGCTGTGGCATCGCGAAACAAAATAGAGAGACCTTTGTCGTGTTTATAAATCAAAAGACGATATACATTCAAATCGGCGGCTTCGCTTTCTCCAGGCAAGGTGAATTCAGCAAATCCATATTTTTCATAGGTTTCTTTGCTACCATCCGTCATTGGGACCGATACCTGCTTGTCTGAAGCAGCGCTATGATAAGGAATCACTTTGGCCTCAACCTTATAAGTAGGGTCAGGAGCGAAATAATGCAATCCTTTAAAATTAGATTTGTCGGCAATCGGTGAGCTATCAGAATTTCGATAAAAGTTATCTTTATCCTTACGTTCTTTTTCTATTTGAGCAACATAATCATCGACCGAAACGGTTGTTTCTTCTCCCAAAAAAGTATACCCAATAATCCCTATGATTACCAAAAAAATAATACCTACAACAAATTTATTTTTTAACATATTGATTCTTTGTTTGAAAAGAAAAACAAAAGGGTTAGAGGCTAAGTCAAAACCTAACATCTAACCCTTAATGTATAATTATTGCTACAATATTGCCTTTTCCAAGGTATTTTTCACGCCGTTGGTCATCATATCTGTAAGATATTCGGTGATGGTTTCGGCAAATCCTTCCAGTTTTGTTAAATCAGCTTCCCATATTTTAGTATTGCTCAATACTGTTTGTACCAACTCCCCTACTGACTCTGTCGTAACTCCTTGCCATTTCTCATAGAAATAAGCTGCTTGTTCGTCATTAATGATATAAAAATCTTCACCTCTTTGGCCATAATAATGCTCATTTTGTTGTTTTACGGCTTTCATAAACAACAAATAAGCCGCAAATCCAATAGCAAACAAACGAGGAGCCTTGCCAAACTGCTGATAATAACGCCGTATGGTAGTGGCATTACGAGCGTTCATTTTGGAAGTTTGCTGTAGCGTAATTCCAATGAGTTTTTGTTGAATAAACGGGTTACGATAACGATTCAGGATATCCCCCGCAAATACTTTCAACTCATCCATTTGTTCGTCAAAAGGCAAAGTAGGTACGATTTCGTCATAAATGATGTTCTCGTAATACTTCGACATAGCAGGGTCGTTCATGCACTGAAACGTAATATCAAATCCACTTAAATACCCTAGTGGCGCCGAAGCACTGTGACTACCATTGAGAATACGAAGTTTACGCTCACGATAGTAGGAAATATCTTCGTCAACGATGACGTTGGGGTGGATTTGCTCAAACGACAATACTTTTTTAACTCGCTCATCGCCTTCAATCGCCCACAAAAGATAAGGCTCCGCAACGGTCAATAATGAATCTTGGTAGCCTATCTTTTCTTCAAGAGCGGCATGAGTGACCGCATCTGGCTTACCGGGCACAATCCTGTCTACCAAAGAATTACAGAACTTGACATGGTATTTCAACCATTTGTTAAATAATTTTCCTAATTCATTGTAAGCAGAAAGTTTCTCGACACATTCGCGTAGCTTGAGGCCATTATCAGTAATAAGCTCGGTAGGAACTACTACGACTCCTTTGTCTTTTTTGCCACCATACGTCCGAAAGCGCTCATACAAAAAAGCCGTCAACTTGGCCGGAAAAGACTGGGGAGGGCTTTGAAAGATATTTTCCTCAACGTATTGAATGCCTACTTCTGTGGTATTAGAAATAATCACTTCTAGATGCGGATTACGAGCCACTTGAAGAATACTTTGCCAATTGTCTTGCGCCGAAATCACCCTACTGACCGCCGTAACCGTCGTAGCTTCATCGATCGTATTTCCTTCTCCGTCGACACCCCGCACACAAACCGTGTAAAGACCATCTTGGGCAGCAAAATCGTCGGCTGAACCAGCGGTAGATTTCACAACTACAATACGCCCACTAAAGATATGCTGCTTGTTGGCTTGGTCTATAAGATAGTCACACAGACCTCTAAGCAATACTCCTGTACCAAATTGAAGTACTTTTACTGGTAGGTCAAAAGTAAATTGATTTTCGCTATCAACGATTTGTTTGGAAAGTTGAGGCATGATTATCTGGAATATTTGTATTGTTTGGTGAGTCAAAAATGTTTGTATTGGCAAACCTAATAAATTTTACGCAAAACTTATCTTTGTGACGACGAAAGCCTTTAAAACTATAATGGATTTTTTCACTTTTTGACATTTAATCTAAAAGCATAGGTAAAGCAAAACCTGCTTTTTAAAAAAAATAAAAAATGGCCAATTTTATTATTTACGACGATTCCAGCATACGTCCTTGGTTATTACCTTTTACTTTTACTCGTCCTGTTTCTGAAATTCGGTGTGGGATTTGGACATTGACCCAAAAATGGCAGCATTTTCTGAAAGCAACACCCTCTTTCTTGACCGAATCTTACCTTCAAGCCAAATTCCCACTCCTCACTACCGACGACAATGTATTTTTGAACGGTGCCGTCTGCGCAACTAAATCCATTGCCCAAGCGATTGGGCGTCTTAATGAAGGCGAAGCATTGATAGGAAATGATTTGATAATTGCCTACCGCTCGCCTTATGAGGTTGTGAATCCCAAAAATGAATTAAAACTTATTTCTTTTATTGAGTCTTTTACGGTTATTCAGCGGATATGGGACATTTATGGTGAAAATGGTGCTCAAATTAAGGCCGATTTTGAGGCAATCACGCACAATCGTACAAGTCAACCTATTGACGACCCTTACACTCATTGCTATGCACCTCATCAAATTTTTGTAGAAGAAGGAGCAAACATTCGTGCTTCCATTTTAAACGCTCAAAACGGCCCCATTTATATTGGCAAAAACGCCACCATTCACGAAGGAAGCGTCATCATGGGACCTTTTTCACTCGGCAATGATGCTACTGTAAATTGGGGGGCTAAAATGCGGATGAATACAAGCATCGGGCCTTACTGCAAAGTAGGGGGAGAGGTGAGCAATTCGGTGCTATTTGGTTGCAGCAATAAAGGCCATGACGGGTTTCTGGGCAATTCGGTCTTGGGAGAATGGTGTAATTTGGGTGCCAATTGCAATAACTCTAACCTCAAAAACGATTATACTAACGTAAAACTCTATAGCTATGCCACTCACACCCTCGAAGACTCCAATCGTCTTTTTTGTGGGTTATTTATGGGGGATTTTACCAAAGCAGGCATCAGCACTATGTTTAATACTGGTACAGTAGTGGGAGTCAATGTAAATGTATTTGGGGCAGGCTTCCAACCCAAACATATCCCTTCTTTTACTTGGGGTGGCGCCGCAGAAGGTTTTACAGAATACCGCCTCGAAAAAGCGCTCAAAGTAGTTGAAGAAACCATTAGCAGAAAAGGTGAGCCTTTTACAGAAAATGACCAAGAAATCTTAAAACACGTGTTTGAAATCACACGTCCCTAACACGAAAAGCTATGGCATTATCGACCTTCCAACTCCTAGTTTCGCCCTACCTAAATCATAAAATAAAGTTCATGGTTATTGTGGTATTAGGGATGATGTATCATGACGGACATACCCAAAATGATACACTGTGGCTTAGAGGAAAGGTTGAGAATCTATCATTGAGACTTTATCGCCGTGCCCCTGAAGTCGTGGTATCTAGAACCAATATTTTACGTCCCAATCGGGTGATTATTAAAGTGGCACCACTACAATCCGACGGAAGTTTTGAACTAAAAATCCCTTTAGTTTATCCAATTGAGGAATGTAATCTTTCTTATGCCAACATGAGTGTGCCTTTCCTAGCCACCAAAGGAAAGAGTAATGTCAAAATCAACGGCGATTCGCTCGACAAAGCCAACTTACCTCTTCTTTTTGAAGGTGTGCTCGCCAATATCAATAATCAACATACTCGCTTTTGGGCAGCTTTCAATAAGTGGCTTATTACTAATCCTGAAAAAAAAGAGAGTACAGACAATATCAATCGTTTTTGGGAAACACTCACTACCGAACGAGAGCGCCGCACTGCCTATTTTAGTTCTTTTTTTTCCCAACCAGAACCTTTACTAAGTCAGTGGGTTCTTTCATCTTTCAGCGATATTATGGTAGCTAGGTTTTATGACCAGCTGCTCCAAACCGACGCTCCTTTTCCTACTTCTTTCACTAGTCTTGTTGCCTTAGATACCACCCAAATCCTCACGTTCTCTAAAGCGAATAGTTATGACAAATTTATACAACATACTGTCAATACTACCCCTACCCCCAAAGAGTCCACCCTGCCTGTGAAGTTACTTTCTACCCTTATTTTAGAAAATATTCCCAATCTCAGCGAAGAAGAAAAAGAACGCCTCTTTTCATTTACAGAAAATGGCGTCGCCAAAATGCGTGATATTAATTTTTTAAATACACTTTTTGAACGAAGAAAAGACATCATGCAACCCTTGAGTATTTTTGAAACTTACCTCAAAAAATACGCAAGTGCAATCTCCACAAAAGAACTTGATTATATCCAAGCCAACTTTTATGCCCGCTATATCAATAGCGCCATGCCACAAACCATGGAACTTTGGTATCATCATATACGTCCCAAGATTTCAAATCAACTATATAAAATATCCTTAGACGAACTACACCACAACGAAAACTTAGATTCTACCCTTATCAATAAAACCTACCGCCAACTCAGCGAAAATGCACAAGTTAATATAAATGAAGCCCTAGAACCTATTTCAGGTGTATATCTCCACCAAAATGCCGTTGCCGACGGAAATGCAGTTTGGGAAAAAATCAAAAGACATTATCGCGGTACACCTTTTTACGTCATTTTTTGGACCAACGACGATCTTGGTCTCCAAAGTTTGGAAGAAGCGCGACTCCTTAGAAATTTATATTCTGAAAAAGAATTGCCTTTTGTGTACCTATGCGAACAGGACTCCGGAGAAGATTTATGGGTACAATCTGTAATTAAAAACAAAAACAGAGGCTTACACATCAAGCTAACGGAAGAGCAAAACGATTTTTTTGTGAATTCGTGGGGAATTACCCGCGTACCTCATAGTGTGCTTGTAGACGCTACAGGCAAATACATCAGCCGCGACGCGCCCTTACCTAGCGACCAAAAAGGCTGGGAAAAGATTCATAATAAAATCTGGCGCTAAGCTTCTTTAGGAGTAAACTTAGGTTGAAGAATAGGATATAAAACCACCGACAGTAAAATCACCAAAGCCCCCACATAAAATCCCGTAGTCATACGCTCGTGAAGGATAAAATAGGCCAAAATCATGCCGTATACAGGCTCTAAATTGATAGTAAGGTTGAGCGTAAAAGGGGAGATTTTGCGTAGCAAATGAACCCCTGCCGAATAAGCATATACCGTACATACCAATGCCAATATCCCAATCCAGAGCCAATCAGAAGGAAGGGGTAGAAGCTCGCGTGAGGTAAAACCCTCGCCCAACGACACTCCGATGATACCAATAAGCATGGCAAGCGTGGCCCCGTTCATTTCATAAAATGTAATCAAAAGAGCATTGTGGCGAGTCACAAGGCGACTGTTGGCAATCGTAAAAAGAGCGGCCAAAAATGCCGAAACAAGAGCCAAACTCAAACCTAACGACTGGTCAAATTCGAATCTAAAAATAAGATAAAGTCCTGCTATCACCACTAGACTCAACAATACTTCCAATGGCCGCACGCTTTTACGATTGAAAAGAGGCTCCAACAAAGACGTAAAAAGAGAAGTAGTAGACATCCCCGCCAAACACACCGAAGCACTAGACACATGTGCTGACCCAAAAAATGTAAGCCAATGTAAACCCATAATCACCCCTACGCCGAGCATCGCCCAACGGTCATGAGTAGGGACTTTTTTCCATTCTTTCCAAAGCCACAATACTATCGCTAGTCCAATTGCCGCTAAAAGAGTTCGGAAAAAAGTCAGGCTTACGCGAGAAAGAAAGGGATTCACTAGCTTGCCCAATATAGCCGTAAACCCCCAAATAAGTACTAGAAAGTGTAAGTGTAAATAATCTCCTAATGTAGGCTTAGGTGCATTGCTCATGAAAGTTACGTTTGAAAGCAACAAAAGTAAAAGTTTAGCGTCAAATCTCCCTAACTGTGGGGAGTTCTCCTTATTTTTGTGCTGTATTTGGGTGCCTCATATTTTTGTTTTATCGCAAATTTTGAAGGCTTAATAGGGAATTTCGTGCAAAACGAAGACTGTCCCCGCAACTGTGAGTTTCGTCGAAAATCGCTCTCTTGCTTCTATACACCACTGACGATTTGAATGTCGGGAAGGTACCGAGCGATGAAACAAGTCAGGAGACCTGCCCAAAGCTTTTTTTATCGCCACGTACGGAGGATTCGTAGCCTAACCACATTCCAAATTTATGAAACAAACATTCAATCCCCGCGTTCTGACACTATTGTGTTTTATTTTAGCTATTGCGCTGATTCGTATTTTAAACGTCGCTCAGCCTTCTCCTATTTCTAATTTTACGCCCATTGGTGCAATGGGGCTGTTTGGAGGTGCTTATTTTAGTTCTCGCTGGAAAGCTTTCACTTTTCCTCTTTTAGCACTTTTGGTGAGTGACCTTGTCGTCAATGCGGTAGTGTATCGCGGTCAGTATGGCTTTATTTATGATGGTTGGTATTGGGTATATGGCATTTTTGCTTTGATTGTGGTGTATGGCAAAGTGTTATTAAACAAAATCAATATCAAAAATCTGCTCCTCGCCTCCGTAGTAGCAGCACTATCGCATTGGGTCTTATCCGATTTTAGTGTATGGCTCGCAGGGGGTACAGATCTTCGTACAGGTTTGCCTCTTAGTCGCGATTGGTCGGGCTTGGTACAATGCTTGGCTCAAGGTTTTCCCTTCATGCGCAATTTCTTAGCCGGCACCATCGCCTACAGTGCCCTCTTGTTTGGAGGCTTTGAGTTGCTACAGCGCCGTTTTCCTCAACTTGCTTTGGGTAAATAATGACGAAGGCTTTCATGAATTGGTCGGGCGGAAAAGATTCCGCCCTGTCTCTTTATCATATTCTACAAAATCACACCTACGATGTAAAGTACTTGCTGACATCGGTCAATGAAGCCTTAGGGCGTGTATCAATGCACGGTGTCCGTGAAGATTTACTAAACTTGCAAGCCCAACGCATAGGGCTTCCGCTCATTACATTGCGCCTACCCGAGACTTCCTCTATGGAAGAGTATAACCTCCGGATGAGCGATACCCTTCGTCCCTTAGCAGAGGCAGGCATTACCCATTCTATTTTTGGAGATATTTTCTTAGAAGATTTGCGCCAATACCGTGAAAATCAACTTACAAAAGTGGGGATGCAGGGTAGCTTTCCCCTTTGGAAGCGAGACTCGCACGAGTTATTAGCGGAGTTTTGGGATTTAGGATTCCAAACCATAGTAGTGAGTGTCAATGGTAATTACCTCGACTCTTCTTTCTGTGGGCAAATCCTCAATCAAGATTTCGTTAAGAATCTTCCAAAAGGAGTAGATGTATGCGGCGAAAATGGCGAGTTTCATACTTTTGTGTTTCAAGCTCCTTATTTTTCCAAATCCATTGATTTCGAAAAAGGCGAAACCGTCGAGAAAATATATCAATACAAAAACGCATCAGGCGAATCTCTTCAGTCTACTTATTTTTTCACTGATTTGATACCTACTATACCATGACTCATTCTAATATTACCAAAGACGCTATCCGCAAGATATACCATACTCCGCTTTTAGAGCTTATTTACCAAGCAGCTACGGTTCATCGTCAACACCACGACCCGCAGGAAGTTCAAGTCTGCACACTACTTTCTATCAAAACAGGCGGATGCCCTGAGGATTGCGCTTATTGTCCACAAGCGGCTCGTTACCAAACAAATGTACAAGCTCATAAGCTGATGGAAATAAACGAAGTACTAAGTGCAGCCCAAAGAGCTAAAGATACTGGAAGCACACGTTTTTGTATGGGAGCAGCTTGGCGCGAAGTACGCGATAACCGCGATTTTGACCGGGTACTGGAAATGGTAAAAGGGGTTAATAAAATCGGCTTAGAAGTATGCTGCACATTGGGAATGTTGAGCGAGTCTCAAGCTCAAAAGCTAAAAGATGCAGGTCTGTATGCCTACAATCACAATCTTGACACGAGTGAAGAGTTTTATGGAGATGTCATTTCGACCCGCACCTACGATGACCGACTCGACACCCTGCATCATGTTCAAAAAGCTGGAATTTCGGCTTGCTCAGGCGGTATCATTGGAATGGGAGAAAGCGACGAAGACCGCATCGGAATGCTCTACACCTTGGCCTCTCTTCCTACCCCTCCCGAATCGGTACCTGTCAATGCTCTAGTGGCGGTAGAAGGCACCCCTCTTGAAAATCAGAAGCGTGTTTCGGTCTGGGAAATGATACGAATGATAGCCACCGCTCGTATTTTGATGCCCAAAGCTATGGTCAGACTTTCGGCGGGCAGAGTCAACATGAGTGCTGAAGAGCAAGCGTTATGCTTTTTGGCAGGGGCTAATTCTATTTTTGCGGGCGAGAAGCTTCTAACCACCCCAAATCCTGAGATTGATGCCGATGCGGAATTGTTCCAAACCTTAAATATCAAACCTCGATCTGCGTTTAAAGAACAGGCTCTTTCTTTGGTCTAAAGAGTTAAAAAAGAGTCTTTATCAAACGCCTTTCTGTTTTCCTAATTTCCTTTTTATTAGGTCAGGCTACATAAAATCCATTACTTTTGTACTTTCTTTCGTTATGTGATTAGATTTGCTGATGTTAGAATTTGATTGATATAAAATGCCATCACTAAAACCCACCAAAGGAAAATTACTCATTGCCGAACCGTTTTTAGGGGATCCTAATTTTGAACGGAGCGTCGTTTTTTTGTGCGAACATAATGAGCGAGGAACTTTTGGGTTGGTTTTTAATCAAACTACCAATTTATTTCTCAACGATGTTTTGCAAGAACCGGTGGCCAACAATTTACCCTTGTATCTAGGCGGACCTGTTGAGCAAAATACTTTACATTTTTTGCATCGCTTATCTTTTATTGAAGATGCTATTCCGGTAGGTGAGAATTTGTTTTGGAGCGGTGATTTTGAGCAAATTATCAGCATTTTAAATGCGGGAAAAATAACCGAGCAAGATATCCGTTTTTTTGTAGGATATTCGGGATGGAGCGCGGGACAGCTTGATGATGAGCTAAAAAGGGATTCATGGATTGTGGCCGAAACAGACGCCGCTTTTATTTTTGATACTCCTACCGACCAATTTTGGCGCGCTGTATTGCGACGAATGGGCGGCGAATATCGCGTAAAATCACACTACCCTACTGACCCAAGATTAAATTGATTGTTTATACATAATACCTTGTGGGATAGAATCCCTTCGCATCACATTTTTTTGCAACATTATCATGAATTTAAAATTTAAGTTTTTAGCTCTTTTTTTCACAGTAGCTATTGCTACTCAGGCTCAAACTGTTTATATGAAGCCTCATTTGGGATTAAGAGCTGGGTTAAACATCTCACGGAGTACTTATTCCCCCAACTTTATTTATAATCTCAAGGCTCAATCCCACCCTAACTTAGGTGTTTTTTACCGCTTTCGTACCAAAAAGTGGGTTTTCCAGCCTGAATTACAGCTTTCGGTACGCGGAGGTACTTTTAAGGGAGAAAACGAAATCGTTAAAAACAACCTCAATTATGGAAGTTTTGTCCCCGTCCTTGGCTATATTATTACAGAAGGATTAACCTTTGAAGTTGCTCCCGAGTTTAGTTATTTGCTCCATACTCCCAATACGATTGTACCCCTTCGCCGCAACGAAATGAGCTTGGGCACGGGTCTTAGATTCGACTTCATGGATATGGCCGAAGATTTTAGCCTAAATATCCGGTATATTTATGGCCTCAACAATCTATCAACATCTCAGTCGGAGAGTTTCTCTAATCGCACCTTGCAAGTATCGGTCATTTATAATCTTTACAAAAAGAAATAGACGATACTGCTAAGCCCACAAATAAAATTTGGTTTTTAAAATCACAGTTGTACTTTTGTGACATGAATAACAACATAATCAATATTGCATATTGGTGGCGTACTCATTCTATCGGATGAGCAAGTAGCCTTGTGTAATATTGGAGTGTGTACCAGCGGCTCGTTGCTCATCGCAGCGAGCCGCTTTTTTTATTTCTAAGACATTATCATCAAAACCTACCAATCTAATTCACATATAACAATGGTTCAGACTGCCTTTACCGTCACTACAAAACATCGTAAATTGTTGGGAGATATGCTTACTCCCGTAGGAGTTTATCTGAAATTACGCGACAAGTTCCCTTATACTGTCATGCTGGAAAGTGCCGAATACCACGGCATGGAGCATGGGTTTAGCGTTATCGCGTGCGATCCAGTGGCCTCATTTGTGATTGATGAAGATGTAGTAAGTCAATCTTTCCCCGATGGTTCTGAAGAGACATTTCCCCTTACTCGTCGTAAGCAAGCCATGCAAACCTTACAAGAGTTTATTCAGCGCTTCGATGCCCCTAAAAACGAGTACCCTTTCATCAACGGGGGGCTTTTTGGGCATATTACTTATGATTCGGTAGAATACTTCGAAGATATCGAAATTCAAGAAAAAACACCCGACAATGCCATCCCTCAGATGGTTTATCGCGTATATCGTTTTGTGATTGCCTTCAATCATTTCAAAGACGAAGTATATCTCTTTGAACATGATTACGGAGTTACTCGCGAAGACAGCCATCATAGCCGTAGCATGGGAATGGACTTGGAATCTTTGGAGATGATTGTGAAAGCCCCCAAAATGGCCACTTTCCAATTTAAGGCTGCTGCTGAAGAACAAAGCAACGTAACTGACGACGAAATGTCTGAAATCATCCAAAAATGTATTAATCACTGTCTGAGAGGCGATGTTTTTCAGATTGTACCTTCACGACGTTTTAGCAAAAAGTTTGTGGGTGATGAATTCAACGTTTATCGTACACTTAGGTCTGTTAACCCATCGCCTTATTTGTTTTATTTTGATTTTGGAAGCTATAAGATTTTTGGGTCTTCGCCCGAAAAACAAATTTACATTAAAAATGGACACGCTGAGATTCACCCAATTGCGGGTACATTTCGACGCACTGGAGACGACGAGAAAGACGCCGAACTGGCTCGCCAACTAGCAGCCGATCCCAAAGAAACTGCCGAACATGTAATGCTTGTAGACTTAGCGCGCAACGACCTCAGTAGAAGCTGCGATGTGGTCAAAGTTGAAACTTACAAAGAAGCTCAGTTTTTTTCACACGTTATTCACTTAGTTTCGAAAGTTACTGGCAAAATGAGCTCTGGGGTTAACCCACTTCAGCTTGTAGCTGATACTTTTCCGGCTGGAACACTTTCTGGCGCTCCTAAGCACAACGCCATGACAATCATCAATCGCCTCGAAAAAACCAATCGGAGCATTTATGGTGGGGCATTAGGGCATATTAGCTTTAGTGGCGATTTCAATCATTGTATTACGATTCGTACTTTTTTGAGTAAAAACAATACTTTGTTTTATCAGGCCGGTATGGGAGTAGTAGCCAAATCAAACATTGCTTCTGAGATGCAAGAGGTGCATAACAAACTGGCAGCTCTCCGAAAAGCAATCGAATTGGCTAATGAATTGTAAATAGCCTTTTTATTCTTTATTACTAAAGTTTCTTTATCTTTGTTTCACTTATTGCATACTTTTTGCATAAATTAACAGGGAGGTTAATTTGTAATCACTTTCAACGTATGAGGGGATATTTTATACTATTGGCAGTTTTTGTTTCCACACTTACATTTGGACAGGGAGGCATCAATCTTACTACCGTTGGAAATACTACACCTTGGTCACCTCAAGGTGTTTTGACAAAGACATTTCTGGACGTAGGGACGCCCGCAGTCAACGTAACTGCTACCGTAGAAGGCGATACTCGCCGTTTCAACAACAGCACTCCTCGAAACGACTCTCGCGGGCTTTGGCTTAGTACGTCTTTAGGAACACCCCTTGAAAGAGTTACTGTTACCTTCAATTTTAGTTCACCTGTTACAAACCTTTCGTTTAGAATTCTGGGGGTTGACCGTGACCTTAGCTTTAGTAACTACCAAGATAGGGTAGCTATTGACGGTCGAGATGCCACAGATGCTGGGATAACCCCCGAAATTTCTTATAATCCTTCTACAGCTTATTTATCTAATGGGGAGCTCCCTCATATCAAAAACATATACGGTTTTACTCCTGACCCTTATGATAGCACCTCGACAGAGGTAGTTTTTCGGAATGTAGGTGTCAAAAAACTCACCCTTACTTTTGGGAGTGGACTTCTCGTCCGTGAAGGCCCACTCACTACCCAAAGTATTTTCATTTCAAGCTTATCGTGGTCAAATGTAGTGCCTGTCCAGCTTATCTATTTCCGCGGACAAGCTGAAAACAATCGTGTACGTCTCAATTGGGCCACTGCAACCGAAACCAACAGTGATTATTTCAGTATCGAACGAAGTGTAGACTTAAAAGAGTTTTTGCCGATTGGTAAAATAACCTCTCTTGGCGAATCCCGTCAGCGTCATGAATACAGTTTTTTGGATGAAGCTCCTTTGCCAGGGGTCAATTATTATCGACTCAAACAAGTTGACAAAGACCTCGCGTTTGAATACTCTAAAATCATTGCGGTAAGTTCGCAGTCTCAAGCTTCCGATTTTGTGATTTATCCGAATCCCTCCGATGGCAAAACAATCAAACTACAATTTGATAATATTGAGCTAGATGCTCTTCGACTAGTCAATATGGTAGGTCAAGAAATCCCCTTTGAAATACAAGCGTCTTCGACCAATAGTCTTACCATTCGGCCTTTTCAGGAACTTCGCTCAGGGCTTTATTTTATTACTTATGCAACCCTTGGACGCAACAGAATCACACAAAAGCTGTGGGTGAGTCAGTGACGATGACTTATGATGTAATTATCGTAGGCGGAGGTCATAATGGTTTGGTAGCTGCGGCATATCTGGCCCAAGCGGGTAAATCTGTGCTACTGCTTGAGCGAAATGACTATCTCGGAGGAGCCACTACCTCTCAACGTATTTTTCCCGAATACGAGGCATATCTTTCGCGTTATGCTTACTTGATAAGTTTGTTTCCTGCTAAAATCATTCAAGACTTAAAGCTATCTATTCAACTCAAACGTCGAAAAACTGCCTCTTTTACTCCGTTCATTAAAAACGGAAAATCGTCGAGCTTACTTTTAAGCAATGTTGATGAGCACCTCAATACTCAACAAATCAAACAGCTACATCCTAAAGATTATGAAGGGTACCAACGAATCTTGTCGTTGCAGCAAATATTAGCCACTAAGATTTGGGACTCATTTTTGTGGCCCCTTCATTCCAAAGAGGACTGGGAAAAATCGCTTAGCAATTCTGACGAAAAATCGGCATGGCAAGCGCTAATAGAGCAGCCCATTGGGCAGCTGATTGAAACTTTTCTGCATGACGATATTCTACGGGGTGTAGTGTTGACTGATGCCAAAATCGGCACTTTTACTCATGCACACGACCCAAGTTTGCTCCAAAACAAGACTTTTCTTTATCACGTTATTGGCAACAAGACTGGAGAATGGCGCGTACCAGTGGGAGGTATGGGGGCAGTGGTAAGGGCGATTGAGGATACTGCACAAAAAGCGGGTGCTACTATGATTACCGAAGCCTCAGTGGAGCTTTTGCATTTAGGAACTTCTTATCATACCATTGGCTATCAAAAAGGCAACCAAGCATATGAAGCAAAGGCAAAATACGTGTTGATGAATGCTTCTCCAACAACAATCAATAAACTCCTTAACAAAGCCTATACTCCTTCTCTCTCTAATGAAGGAACGGCTTTTAAGGTTAATATGCTTTTACGTAAATTACCCAAATTAAAAGCAAATGATGTTGCTTCAACCGAAGCTTTTGCAGGGACATTTCATATCAATCAATCTTATGAGCAGCTACAAATAGCTTATGAGGAGGCTAGTAGGGGTCATCTTCCTTCACTTCCTCCCTGCGAAATCTATTGCCACACACTGACCGATACTTCTATTCTCTCACCTCAACTTGCCCAAAGTGGTTTCCACACGCTAACTCTTTTTGGGCTTGATATGCCTTATAGTTTGTTTAAACAAAACACCGATAACCTAAAAAAGTCAGTAGTAAAGGCCTATTTAGAGGGTATTAATGAATATCTAGACGAACCTATCGAAACCTGCATTGCTCAAAATAGCGACCAATCTTTATGTATTGAGGCCAAAACGCCTTACGACTTAGAGCAAGAGCTAGGCTTACCACAAGGCAATATTTTTCATGATGCACCTAGCTGGTTTTTTGCCGAAAACACCACCGAGATAGGAAGCAGAGGAGTAGAGACCGAATTTGAAAGGTTGTATATATGCGGTTCGAGTGCCAAGCGCGGAGGAGCCGTAAGTGGTATTCCGGGTTACAATGCAGCTATGAAAGTCCTAGGGTTATGATTTTGCTAGGCAAATTCCCGTTGGATTTCTTCTTTCACTTTTTTGAGGGCGTGAGCAGTAGGGTTTCGGTTGTCTTGAATGATTTTTTCAAAAATCTTTTTAGATAATTCCAGCGGTGATGCCTCCGCAGGAATATCCGCAGCCGCTTGGTTAATGAGCGTAATTACCTCTTGCTGAGCAGCCCTAATATCTTCCCATACTTCAACACTCATGTACACTTGTTGCGACAAATTATGATTGAATTCTTCTCTTACTTCTCTCAACAGAATCTGTTGAAATTCCAAGGCATGAGTAGCCGAGCCATTGAGTCTAATAAGAAGGTTGTTGGGACTGATACGTTCCAAAAAGAGACACATCCTCTCATAGGCTTGAAGACGAATCGGAAGTGTGATTTCTATTTGTTTTCGTTTTTGGTCAAGGTGTTTTTCGTCGACTTGTTTTTTCAAAAAAGCCGTTATAGTCAGATACATTGCATATAAAACCAAAGCTGAGGGAACAAGAATTTTTAGTAGGTCCGTGACGATTTCCATGGGTTTGTTGTTTGCACTTTACAAGATACGTTGCGCAAAGAACGCAAACAGAAAGCAAAATAGTACGCATTAATGAAGATAACCCATAAAAAACCATGTTAAATACTCCTCCTGTACGTATTTCGGCTATTGCCAAACAAGAAATAATAGACACTTTAACAAGCAACAAAATTCCGGAAATATATGGTCTAAGAGTAGGGATAAAAGGAGGTGGATGTAGTGCCCAGTTTTTATTAGGTTTTGATTTACCTACCGAAAACGATCAAATTTTCGTTATTGATAGTATTAAAGTTATTATTGATAAAAGGCATTTGATGTACGTGATTGGCACGGAAGTAGACTTTGAAGAAACAGAAGAAGGGGCGGGATTTACGGTTATAAAATAACCTTGATTTTATTATGAAGTATGCCTAATAATGGAAGGAGCCTTCTAAATTTGTAGTATATTAGTCGTCTGGTTCACAGACGATTACTTAATACTGAACTAGGATTAACGGTGGCTTATCATTTACTTAGTTATTAATTCTAACTTTTGGCACGATTTTAGGATTATGTCTGTCAAATTATCAAAAAACAAGCTAGGGGTTTACGTGCAGAAAATTAGCAGACATATTCTGGCCATTTTGGCTTTGATTTCGTTGGTATTAGCTTTGCTATCTTTCTTCTTTTTTGAAAAAGGAGCGTTAGGCGCCACCGAAGAAAAATATTTTTCGGCCGTAAAAGAGCGAGTTAGTCACGAACTAAGCATTTCTCAGCAAGAATTAGCTGCGACGATAGCCTTGCTCTCCCAAAATGCCAACACGCAGTTTTCGGATTTACGTCGTCCGACCAAATACCCTTACTACATCTACCAAAATGGTCGCTTGATTTTTTGGTCCGATTATAGGTTCATCCCTGATTATGAATCGATTCGACGTATTACCGAAACCCAGCTTGTCAATTTCGAACAAGGCAAATATCTCGTAAGCCGTCAACAATACATCCGACTCCACGACCGTATCGATGTGGTATCGGTAGTTAATCTGTACCGTCATTACAACAACGAAAACAATTACTTTCAATCTGGATATAATTCAGACCTGTTTACTATTGACCCTGAATCGATATCGACCACCGCTGGCCCTGTTTATCAAAATGTACTTGACCCTCAAAATCGGTTTTTATTTTCGATTTCTCCCCCCAAGTTTGATACGCACCAAAACCAATCCACCCCAGTCAATACCATCATTTGGGGTTCATTAGCCGCTTTATTTTTTGGAATTTATATTTTCCAGTGGGTATTTCGGTGGAGTCGTCACAAAAGCTATGACCGGGCTTTTATCTTGCTTGCAGCCTATCTGGTTTTACTCAGAGCCGGAATGATATATTTTGGAGTTCCGTTTCTTTTTTCCGAAACAGACCTCTTTAACCCCAAATTTTATGCTTCATGGATTGCTCCATCGGTAGGTGATTTACTATTGAATTGTATTGTTTGCTTTATCTTATCTCTGTATTTAGCTGATTTTTATTTTCGTTTCAAAACCTATCATCACCTTCTAAAAACATCCCAAAATCTCAAAGTCTTCTTATCTATTTTGTGTGTTACGTTGAGCTTTGGCGTATTTTATGGTTGTTTTTCAGAAATCACCAACATCTACGAAAAATCTCAATTTACGCTAGATATCACCCTTAGCATTTCGTTTACCCTGCTCAAGATTGTGTGTCTGGTAATATTCATTTTTATTACCAGTATTTATTTTCTGCTTACTCACTTTCTTGTCAGTATTTTCATTCGATTCAACTCCAATCGCTCGCGTGCTATTTTCGTGTTTTTGATTGGGATGGTGTTGGCAATGATCATCTTATGGGTGTCTGGAGCGGCCATTGATTGGATTGTGATTATTCACGCTCTTTACTTCCTCATACTTTATTTTTCGCGTTTTCCTCGCATTTTATATACCTTTCGCTATCGTACTACGATTTACTATTTTACGGGAGCTTTTTTCTGGGCTATAGTCACTACCTATGTAGTATACAATGAAGAAGATCAAAAAGATGTAGTTAATAAAAAAGAATTTGGACAGAAAGTAATCGCCGAAAATGATGGCTTAGGAGAGTTTTTATTGGATAAAGTGAGACTATCCATTGCCAAAGATGTTGATATTCAGAATACATTCACGAAAGATACTATTCTGTCACGTGAGCGCATTCAACAAAAAATCAAGAGTATTCATTTAGATAAATATTTCGATAAATACGACATTGAGGTATTATCGTTTAAAGCAGATGGAGAGCCTCTCGACAACACTATTTCAAAGCAGACATTTGATGAGTATACCCGCTACTATCGACAGGCCAAGTATCAAACAAGCTATCCTTCTCTCTTTTTTATCAATGACATTGTCAACAATTTTAAAAAACAGTATTTAAGTCTGATTGATATTCAGAAAGATTCGGTGCTTGTGGGCAAAGTGGTTCTTAACCTTAACCCTCGCGAGGAACAACCCAAGAATGTCTACCCTGAACTTTTGATGGATAAAAAGTTTGTACAAGCGCCCGAAACTCGTCAGTACAGCTATGCCATTTATGATGCCAACAAACGCCTAGTATATAGCGCAGGTAGCTATAACTATGACCGCAAAATGCCCATTGCCGAATTGGAAGGTACGGATTTGTTTGAGGAGGGAATTTTGCTTTATAGCTACAAACACGTAGGGAGCCGTGACAAAAACAAGCGCTATGTAGTAGTATCTTCAAAATCCTATCCATTCAAAAACATCATCTCCAATTTTTCTTTTTTATACCTCATTTTGGTATTGTATGTTATTGGAATCATTGGTGTATATGCTCTCAAGTATGGTTTGCGGCGATTGAAAATTAGCTATACCAACAAAATTCAAATTTTGTTAAACGTAGCGTTTTTCCTGCCTTTGATTCTCATTGTAGTCATCACGTTGAGTGTCATTAATTCCAACTACTTCAACAATCAAGAAAGTACTTATCTAGCCAATACCAAAAATGTAGTAATCAATTTTGCGCCTTATCTTGAAGAGCATTTGAAGGGTAGTAGGAGCAAAGACTCTATGGAAGAAGAGCTTGGAAAAATAGCCCGCGACGCCAATGTTGATATCAACTTTTTTGACGAAACAGGACAACTATATACCACCACTAAACCACTCATTTATGAAAGCAAACTTCTTTCAAAATGGGTTAATCCTGAAGCTTATATTCACCTGCTCCAAGATCGCGAAAATGAGGTATTGCTTAATGAGTCGCTAGGCAACAAAGAATACCGTACTGCCTATGTCACCGTCAAATCAAGCCATACAAGTCGCCCATTAGGAGTATTGAGTATCCCTTATTTTGACTCAAAACCCGAACTTGACCGCCAAATCATCGAGGTGATTTCAACAATTTTGAGCGTCTTTGCCATCGTATTCTTAATCTTTTTGGCTCTTTCTTATTGGGCATCCAACATGCTCACGATTCCATTACGAACCATGACTCAGAAGTTCAGACGCATCAATCTTCACCAGCTGAATGAGCCGGTAGATTGGAAATCAGACGACGAAATTGGACTGCTTGTGGAATCATACAATCAGATGTTGAAAAAACTAGACGAAAGCAAAGAAGAACTGGCCAAAAACGAAAAGCAATCGGCTTGGCGTGAAATGGCCAAACAGGTAGCACACGAAATCAAAAATCCGCTGACTCCGATGAAATTGACCATTCAGCAGCTTCAGCGTACCATGCTTCGTGACCTTCCGCCTAACTTACCTCAAAGTGAGAGAATTAGGCGTACTTTTGAATCTTTGATTGATCAAATCGACAACATTAGTGATATCGCCACTTCGTTTTCGGATTTTGCGAAAATGCCTCTTCCCAAAAACGAGCTTTTTGAAATATCGTCGGTACTCAACAAAGCCGCCGATCTCTATGCCGACGACCCTAAGATTGTGCTTAAAAGAGATATTCAAAGTCGACGCGTCAATGTAATGGGTGATAGGCAGCTGATTGGACGAATCATCACAAACCTCATTATCAACGGTATACAATCAGTACCAGCCGACCGACGCCCCGAAATATCGCTACGATTGCGCACCGATGAAGGCAATGTTTATATTGAAGTTCAGGACAATGGCAATGGAATTCCAGAGTCCATTCGTCCGAAGGTGTTTTTGCCTAACTTTAGTACAAAACAGGGAGGCTCTGGCTTGGGTCTTGCTATCGCCAAAAGAGGAGTAGAACACGCTGGTGGCAATATTTGGTTTGAGACCGAAGAAGGCATTGGTACTACCTTCTTCTTGTCTCTTCCTTTGACCCATTCGGCTCAGCTCTCTGAATTGAGTCTAGCCAAATAGTTTTTATTTAATACTAATACTCAGCACTGGAATATCCGAATGATTAACGGTGTCTTCGGTCATGCTTCCTACCAGAAGGTGAGATAACCCTCTTCTCTGGTGCGTCGCCATCACAATCAAATCGATATTTTGTTCATGGGCAAAATTCAAAATAGCATCTTCTTCATTAAACACATTTTGTTTTGATACATAAAGCGTCGCATTTTTAAGCCCAGACATGGCCACCAACTGATTTTTCTGAGCTTCTATCGCTTCATCATTTTCAAAATGGGCGGGATTGTTGAGATAAAGTAATGAAATATCTCCATTGAAAATACCTTGCAAACTTGCTAAAGTGTAAAATGCCTTCAATTGGTCGTCTTTTAAGGTAGTAGGAAATACTATTTTTGAAAAAGACTTGACCGCAATCGGCACCGCAAGCACGGGGCATTTAGCGCGGCGAATTATTTTTTCGGTATTAGACCCTACCAAAAACTCTTCAAGCCCCGAAGCCCCTCTCGTTCCCATCACAACCAAATCAATGGCATGGTCTTTCACCACTTCTTCGATTACACTGGCCATCGGTCCCCCAATCACCGCTGTCTGGATTCTTACCCTTGCAAACTTACCATTGTCGGCTATTTCACTAAGTGTTTTTTTTAGGCTTTCGGTCACCATATCCAGATATTCATCCTCAATCGCCTTGTCATAAAGATAATATTCGGCCAAGGGAGTCGCGGTTACCATTTTTTCGTTGGCATGTAATAGCATTATCTCCGCATTGGTTTTCAGAGCAATATCGGCAGCCACCTCCAACGCATATTGTGCATACTTTGAAAAATCGGTTGGGACTAGGATCTTTTTCATTGACGTAATTGGTTAATGTATATGATACCTCAATGTAGCCCAATGCCTTTTTTCAAATCATGACGAATATCAACACAACTTCCTGATTTACATCACCTAAGACTGCTTCTTCAGAAAATATCTCGCTTTACTCATCAGGATACCCATATCTGTGCTTAATTTTGATATCAAATACTACAAGCATACGAACTACGCCGATGAATCTTTTTAAAATAAGTTGGGCTAACCTCAAAGACAAAAAACTGAATAGTTTTCTCAGCGCCCTCCTCATGACACTTGGGATAGGCATCATCTCCATGCTTTTATTGCTAAACAAACAACTTGATGAACAGTTTAGGCGCAATATCAAAGGCATAGACATGGTAGTAGGGGCCAAAGGGAGCCCCTTACAATTGATTTTGTCTAGTATCTATCAAATCGATTCTCCGACTGGCAATGTATCGCTGGACGAAGCGCAACGTATCATAAAAAACCCCTTGGTAAAAACGGCGATTCCATTGGCCATGGGCGACAATTATATGTCATTTCGCATCGTTGGTACTAATGCCAAATATCCAAATCACTTTGAAGCCAAACTCAAAGAAGGAAAGCTTTTTCAAACTACACTTGAAGCTACCCTGGGAGCAAAAGTAGCCCGAGTGACAGGCCTTAAAGTCGGCGACACCTTCTCTGGAGCTCATGGTTTTGACAATATGGACGATGTGCATGGCGATAAGAAATACAAAGTAGTAGGGATTTTCGAAACCAACAATTCGGTCGTTGACCAACTCATTTTGACTGATATATCGAGTGTCTGGTCTATTCATGAGCATGCGCAAGAAGGCCCCAATGTCACTTCTATGCTTACGGGAGGAGATTCGACTCAAACCGATGACCCCAGTCAAGAAATTACTAGCTTGCTTATCAAATTTCGGAACCCTATGGGTATGATAGCTCTTCCGAGATTTATCAATGAAAACACCAAAATGCAAGCCGCCTCAGTAGCTTTTGAAATCAATCGCTTGTTTTCCTTACTTGGAATCGGGATTGATACTTTGCGGGCGATTGCCCTTCTTATCATCTTTATAGCGGGGGTGAGTGTTTTTATTTCTCTCTACAATTCGCTTAAAGAACGAAAATATGAAATGGCGCTCATGCTTTCAATGGGAGCCACTCGCACCAAACTTTTTGTAATGCTACTCTTAGAGGGTATTATGCTGGCTTTGGTAGGGTACGTAGCAGGTGTGATTTTGAGCCGAGTGGGTTTATGGCTCTTTAGTAATGCTGCCGAATCTGACTATCATTATTCATTTGCTGACTTTGGTCTTTTGTCAGAAGAAGTGTGGTTGTTAGGCGGAGCTATTTTGATTGGTATTTTGGCCGCTGCAATACCTTCTTTGGGTATCTATCGCATCAACCTTTCTCGCACTTTGGCCGAAGAGTAAGATACTATTAGTATTGTACGTGATGCAGTATAGAGCCTCTCATATAAAGAGGCTCTATACTGCATCACTTTTTTTCTTAAAAAAATTCTATTTAGTATCAATGTTTTTCACAACCTTTTGACTCACTAACAGAGGTTTATCTGCACATCTTCATTTTTGGTATCTTTCTTTACCTCAAATAAGCGCATTGTTGTATCTTTAAGTTTAAAATATTTTTTTAACCCATGAGAAAACTACACTTCATCATTATTCTGGCATTGGCTACGGGTTTTACAAACCTTAGTTTTGCCCAAAGATCCGCTACGACGGATTATCATGCCAACAATCGTTTTGAGCAATTAGGAACAGGGCTTCCCACTCCCAACACCTATCGTAGTGCGTCAGGAGCACCAGGGAAGGATTACTGGCAACAACGCGCCGACTATGACATTAAAGTAGAGCTTGATGAGCCCAACAACAAAATCATTGGAAGCGAGACAATCACTTATTTCAATCAGTCGCCCGACGCCCTTCCTTATCTTTGGATTCAGTTAGACCAGAATCTTTTTGCCAAAAACTCTCCCGGACCGATTTCGCGTACTGGCGACCTTGGAAATCAGACTTCTATGGCAAGTTTGGCGACTATTTCGGATATGCACTATTCCAATGCTGACTATGGTTACAATATCTTGTCGATAAAAGACACAAAAACCGGCAAAGCGCTTCCATATACCATCAATCAGACGATGATGCGGATTGATTTGCCCCAACCTATTTTGTCAAAACAGAGTTATTCTTTTTCCATTGACTGGAATTATCGCATCGTTGAGTTTTCAAAAGGTGGACGCCGTACTGGTTTTGAAGCTTTCAAAGATGGCAACAATGTATACGAAATCGCCCAGTTTTATCCTCGCTTGTGCGTGTATGACGATGTAACAGGATGGCAAAACAAACAATACTACAGCCAAGGAGAATTTGCTCTTACATTTGGTAATTTCAAAATGGCAATCACCGTCCCTAACGACCACGTTTTAGGAGCTACTGGCGAACTTCAAAACCCCGCCCAAGTGTTGACTCCTTCGCAATTGAAAAACTTTGAAAAAGCAAAAACATCTGATAAAGTAGTGGTTATTGAGTCACAACAAGACCGCGAAAAAGCCGAAAAGGGTAAACCTACTGGAAAGAAAACGTGGATTTTCAAAGCCGACAATGTGCGCGATGTCGCTTTTGCCACTTCTCGTAAATACATTTGGGACGGAAAAATGCAGGAAGTAGCCGGTAAAAAAGTACTCTGCATGTCGTTTTATCCCAAAGAAGGAAATCCACTTTGGGGAAAATATTCGACCGAAGTGGTGGCGCATACCATCAAAACTTATTCTAAATTTTCGGTAGATTATCCTTATCCAGTCGCTATCTCCTGCCACGGGCCAGTGGGCGGTATGGAATACCCCATGATATGCTTCAACGGTGGCCGCCCTGAAGCTGACGGCACTTATTCTGAAGCTACCAAATACGGAATGATTGGGGTGATTATTCATGAAGTAGGCCACAATTTCTTCCCCATGATTGTCAACAATGACGAACGCCAATGGATGTGGATGGATGAAGGATTAAATACTTTTGTGCAATATCTCACCGAGAAAGAATGGGATAGAGACTATCCGACTCGACGTGGTGAACCTCAGGCTATCGTAGATTATATGAAGCAAGACCCAAAAAATCTGGTGCCTATCATGACCATGTCTGACAATCTCATCAACGCTGGCGCGAGTGCCTACGCAAAGCCAGCAACCGCTTTAAATATCTTGCGCGAGACCGTCATGGGACGTGAATTGTTTGACTATGCCTTCAAAGAATATAGCCGCCGTTGGGCTTTTAAGTCGCCTACTCCTGCCGATTTCTTCCGTACCATGGAAGATGCTTCGGGTGTAGATTTGGATTGGTTCTGGAAAGGTTGGTTTTATACTACTGAGCCAGTAGACCAAGACTTAGTAGAAGTAGAATGGTTTGCGGTAGATACCCAAAATCCTGATCTCAACAAAGCCGAAGCTAAAAAACAAGCTGACGAAAAACGCAACACCGTGGCTC